>JACCDX010257504.1_pt1 | contig 25200 bp, 77 predicted proteins | sample 7449681 | NCBI WGS metagenome assembly JACCDX01 (sample SAMN15323450, study PRJNA562643) | freshwater metagenome | isolation source: river surface water | place: USA:Blue River Watershed | collected 2017-08-18
AGAAACATGAAGGAAAACAAATGAGCAAAGCACCTAAAATCTTCAACCTTCATGAAGTTGGAAATAAAAATCCACATCTTTTTGGTAAGGAAGAGTTACCCAAAAGTTTATTTCTTGCCCTTAATCATTCCGTTGAATCCCAAGATGGAATCCCCGAAGCAAATATAACTATAACCCAATTTATAAGATTGGACCTCATAAAAGGGAAACCCTACGAAAATGAGATACGAGAGATGATTAATCTTCCTCCACGCTCTTGACTCTCCAGCCAAGACACCTTAAGATAGAAGCATCAAGAGGACAGAATGAACGATTTAACAGTAAGTATTCTTTCTACTATTTGCGCCCAAAAGACGGCAACACTAAATAGAAACGAGCTTAATCTTCTCGCAAAAGAAACAGGTATGGTTCACCTTTCTGCTTGGGGCGGCTGGAAGATTATTTATGAAAAGATTGCGCCAAATGTTTATAGTGTTAAACTTGGTGAGTCATTCAGAACTTGAAAAAGAAAGTGAAATAATACCCTTGACTCTCCAGCCAAGACAGAATAGATTGAAAGGGTGAGGGCGAGAAAGAAACCTTCACCTCTTTGAAAAGAAAGAAAAGAAACTCCTTGACGGTCGCACAGAGGGGAGTTAAGATAGAGAAGGAAAGCAGAGAGGTTCAAGCCCTCTCAACTGAATAGTGCCTGTGCCTGTGACAGTTAGAACAGAGAAGAACACACTTATCAAGTTCTGCTATCATAGTTTCAAGCTTAACGATTCTCATTTTACTCCAATCAATATCTTTTGAAGCAGGGTCTAAATGGTGAAAGTCGTAAACATATGGAGGATAAACTTGGTTACAATCCAAACATTTTCCTCCTTTATAATTAATAGCCCATTCGCGTCTTTGTTTCCACTTGTCGTTTGAAACTTTGTCTTTACAAACTTTACAGTGACTATAGACACCTTTCTTTCTATCTTTTTGCTTGTAGAATTCGTTGATATCTTTTTCTTGATTACATTTAGTGCAGAGCATTTTGTTGCCTCCACTAATAAATAGTAGGATAGAAAAGAAAATTCTCTCCAAGAAAAGAAAAAAGTTCCTTGACAGGATAGAGAAGATAGAATAGATTAGATAATGAAAGCAGCGAGGTTGAAGCCCTTGCGTTGAATGTGGGGATAGCATAATTGGATAATGCCACGGATTTCTACTCCGTAGATTGAAGGTTCGAGTCCTTCTCTCCACGCCACTTTAATAATAGTTAGGCTTCTACTTCACGAATATAAGCCACTCACAAAATGACTACTGCACTTTACGGGGTGTAACTCAGTTGGTCAGAGTGCCATTCTTATAAAGTGGAAGTCGGCAGTTCAAACCTGCCCACCCCGACCATTTCAATAATTGTGAGATAATCAATTTGACTCTCTGGAAAGACAGAGATTTTGCTTCCTTGGCGGAATTGGTATACGCAGCAGACTTAAAATCTGCCGCCCTTTGGGATTGTGGGATCGTGACCCACAGGAAGCACCACTTTGGGAAAATGGTGTAATGGTAGCCACGACAGACTCAAAATCTGTTGCTTAATAAGCGTAAGGGTTCAATTCCCTTTTTTCCCACCACATTACGGAGAATTAGTCTAATGGTAAGGCAACGGATTTGAAATCCGTCGAGGTAATACTCTTACACGTTCAAGTCGTGTATTCTCCGCCATTTTTAGGGTTGGTAGCTCAATTGGTAGAGCAAAAGACTTTTAATCTTTAGGTTGTGGGATCGTGCCCCACCCAACCCACCACATAAGCCCCTCAAGTGTAGATAGCGACACACGACATTTGTAACGTCGAAAGGAAGATGCAAGTTCTTCGCGGGGCACCATTTTGGTCCTATCGTCTAGTGGTTAAGACACAAGATTTTCATTCTTGATACCGCAGTTCAATTCTGCGTAGGACTGCCATTTAATTTAGGGAATGTCGCAAGTGCTGGTAGCTTGCAACGGTCTGTAAAACCGTTCCATTTGGCGTCGGTTGTTCGATTCAACCCATTCCCACCATTAGTTATTCCCGCTTAGCTCAGTTGGTTAGAGCATTTGACTGTTAATCAAAGGGTCGCTGGTTCAAATCCAGCAGCGGGAGCCATTTAGGATAAATAATGAAAATCGTATATACAAGCAATAAGAACAAAACTCCTTTTTATGCTCTTGTCGATGGTGATGTTTTTGATTATGATGGTAACCACATGATGAAAATCAAAAACAACATTGAGGGTCGTTCCTTTAATGCGGTTCGATTAGTAGACGGTACACTTTATGGAATTAATGATGATGCTTTTGTTATTCCTCTTCCAAACGCAAAATTGGTAATTGAATAACTTAAAGGTATCCATTTGAAGCCTGTTTAATAAATTGATCAATTATTAACGAAATTCAAATACTTGTCCGAGGTTTGTCGGAACACGCTGGTTTCTCTTCGTGGGAATATAGAGAACGCCCCCTAATCATGGTAGATGGTTAGGGGGTTTTTCTTTTTATCCCTCTTGACTATCCCTCCAGCCCCGTTATGATTGGAGCATGAATGAACTAACCTTCAAAGTTGGCGATATTGTAGTAATGCCAGCCGATCAAATTGATGATGAAGTTTATGGAATCATTACAGGATTTGATCGAGAATTTTATAAGGTTTTATGGTTTGATGGTCAAGATTCAAGCGAAACCCAAAGCGACATTATAAAGGTAGATACAGATGTTTCAAATTGGTGACCTCGTTCGTTTAAAGCGAGAATCTTATGATGGTGCTTTTGGGGACGATATAGGAATAGTTGTTAATCTAATAAAGCCCACCAGCAAAAGCACTATCAGACAAGGTTGCTATGTCTTTGTTTTTAATGCAGGTTGTGAATTTTTGTTCTACGATACTCAAATGGAGCTTGTTAAAAGTGTTTAAGATTGGTGATATTGTTCAAGTAGGAAGTTATGAGGACGTAATTGGATACGTTATTAAGGTTAGTGATGTTGGTAAATATGTTCGGATTTATTTGTTCTCTGATGGAAGAACCTGTGATTGTCTTTTTTCTTCTTGTAGGAAACTCTAATGTTTAAGATTGGTGATCTTGTAAAAAGTAATAATGCTGCAAATTCTATTGGAATTGGTATTATTATAGAAGAAATTCCTAATTACCCTCATTATGTTATCTATTGGCTAGAAAAAGGGATTACTACAAAGTATTTCACCCCAGCCGATTTGGAGAAATATGTTTAAGATTGGTGATCTCGTAACTTTCAAGAACTCTAAGGAAAAGAGTATTGGATACATAACAAATGTAGTTGACCACTCTCTTGTATGGGTTATGTTTTTTGAGGCTAATGACGACAAACCATTACTTTATCGTAATAATATATTGGTGAAATATGTTTAAAGTTGGTGACCTTGTTGAAGTTAAAACCAAAGCAAAAACCAAAGATAATCGACAACTAATAGGTCTTGTTGAAAGTGTTGTAGACGGTAAAGTTGGTGTTCGATACCTCAATATTGGTGATTTTGGTTATAATACTGCCCGACATAGCGGTATTACAGTTTACACAAATCCCCTTGACTATCTCCGAAAGATTGATAAGGTAGAAGAAGAGGTGACCTAATGGATGGTGATAATAATCGTGTAGCAGCAATTATTTCTTCTATTGTTTTCTTTATTGGATTTCTAATTGGTGCATATGTGATTAATTTTAAGTTCAAGGAAGATACTTACGATTGCACAGTAAAGTGTCTTATGGCTCATTCAATTCAATTTAACGATAAATGCTATTGTGAGGTAAAATGACCCAACAAGAAAAGCAAGAACTAATCCTAACTTTTATTAATGGCCCTCTCAAAGAATACTTGACGGGGGACGTTTCTTATGGTAGGTTTAAGGAACTAATCAACGAAACTTGCGGAACCAACTTTAAATATTCGGACATTTATCCAAATTATTTATTCAATTGTGGTCTTAAACTTTATCATATGGACAACGAATGATTATACCATTTAAAGAAACTCCCGAAATAAGAAAGGGATTTCCATGTAGAGCTTTCCGCTGGACATTCCAAATTGAAAAAGATTTTATTGGATTTATTCATCAAGCACAATTAGAAGGTGAATGGCACGATAGTCATACACTTGTAAATGGTATATGGTATCACGGAAAATGGGATTGGGGATTTAATCATTTTTGGTATGATGGACCTCACTGTGGTTTTTCCCTTGGACCATTTAGAATTCAGTGGTATAATGAGAATTGTAAAGAATGTAACAAAGGATGGAACTAAAATGACATTTGTAAACGAGCAAAATGTAAAGGACTTTGTATCAAGCAATCCTAAAGCTCTTGTAATGGTTGGAGCTTCATGGTGTATGCCTTGTCGCGTTATGAAGCCAAGGGTAATTAATATGGAACAGGATTACGATACTGTTTCTTTTGCTTACCTTGATATTGACGAGGGACAGGGATGGGCGAAGGAACATAATATTATGGCAGTTCCAACTTTCGTCTTGTATGTTGATGGAAAGGTTGTTAGGGCTATGCCTACCTCAAATGAAATGGGGGTAAGGGATCTTCTCAGCCTAACAAAGAAACTTTAATCAACCCTTGACCGCATATGTCCCCAGCGTTAAGCTTCCTACATGACAGCAGTAGACAAGCAGATAAACGTTGGGGACATTTTCTATAATAAGAATAGAAATTTTTATGTCCTTGTTGTTCAAATCATAAAAAGTGAGGATTTTTATAATGTAGTTTATCTTCACAGACCCGATGAACACATGGTATTTAGCCTTAAAAGCTTTGAAAGATATTACAAGAAGGTATCATAATGAACTTTCATAATATTGGAGATATCTTTATCGATCTTCTCACCCTTGACGCTGGAAGGGACGAAAGTTATTGTATGATCGTGAAGATTGAGCAAGGTTATTATACTGTCGAATACTTTAAGAATTTTGAGGAAGAAGAAACTATTTTCTCTTTCTCCTGTGATAGATTTGACCGCTATTTCAAGAAGGTGTCGCTATGAATATTCCCGAAACCTACGTTAATCAAGCAGTTAAGCCGCGAGGAGCTACGATTAACGAGCGTCTTAATTATCTCCTTAATTGGTATGTTGATACAGGCACAAAGGTAGGCAAGGACTCCGATTGGCCTTATCAAGTTCAGTTCTGCGCTATTATGGCCGATCAAGGAAAGACGCTTCGCCCTATTTTGATGAAGGAAACTAACGAAGATACGCGAAATGCTATCGTTAATTTTCTTCCTGTTGTTGAGTATATGCAGGGAAGTAATCGTTCTGCTGCTGGAATTTCATTTTTTACCTATCTTTACGTTGAACTAAATAAGGTGATCGCATGAATGATATTCTTTTGCTAATTGCTCTTTTTGGAACTGTTGTATTTCTCATTATGAACACCTATTATTACTTTGTTCCATATTGGGAAACACAAGCCGATTTGTATTCTAAAAAGTTTCAAACTGCTACTCAAAAGGCAGTTGTAACGCCTGTCCTTGTCAAGATGATTGAAGACGATTACGTTCAAGATCCCGAAAACGTAGACCCTCCAACAATTGTAATGCCAAGGAAGTAAAATGAAGTTGGTTGATTATCTTAATAATTGTGTAACTGATGAAACCTCCGTCATTTTTGGAAAGCATGGAGCAATCGAAAGTTTTAATCTAAATCCTGGCGAAAAGGTTAGGGTTCTTACACAAAAGACCATGAGGGACAAAAAGTATTTCTCTATTGATACCTTGACGGTTAACAAGAGGGGCGATATCCTTTTAGTTGAAAGCGGAGACAAGAAGTGGGTTCCGTAAAATTTAATCATGGAGATATTGTTTTAGTTGATTCATCCATGCATAGTTCTACCTGTAGTGTAGGAATTGTTGTCGATGTAAGAAATAGTGAAAATCTTTATAGTGGTGTTCAGTTTTTTAATTCAAATCATGTTTGGTGGTTTACAGATAATGAAATGGAATTGATTAGTTCCTCCTTGACGGCTAACGAAGAACGCGCTAAGGTATAAGCATCGGAGGGAAGATGAACTTTCGAGTAGGTGACGTTATCATGCACAAGCATCGCAAGCATTATGGGTTCATCATAAGCGCAAGCAAGCCATATTGGCCGAATTATAATATTCGCGACGAGCAGTATGATATTACTTGGTTCGATGAAGAACTAAATAATCGTCATAATGCTGGTATGAGGCAAATTGAGCATGGTGATATGCTTGTCAAGGCAACCTAAACATCGGAGGAAATGATGATTAACAACCATCCCGAAATTGGCGATATCGTGATGCTCTGCCAGCCTATTATTACCGAAGTTGTTGACGATACTGCGCCAATTAAGAAGCGCGGGCGTCCCAAGAAAGCAAAGCTCGTTACTCAAACTACATGGGTAGACGATTGTGAGGCTATCGTTATTAGTGGTCCAACGCAGGGTATTTCGTCGGATGGTGAGGATTATTGGCTTGAATGGTTGACACAACGCCTTGACAACGGACGCCCATGCGTTATTACAAGTCGGGGCCGCTGGACAGGTTCCAATTGGCGTATCGCCCAAAGGGTAAATTCAAATGCCTAATTATTATCAGTCGAAGTTTGAGAAGGGTTCCCTGTGGTATGCTGTTCCTACAAATCACAAGGACAGGACACCATTTCATTTTATTGTTAGAGATCCTCGCCCGCTTGATGCTCGCCTTGCTATTTATGATTTTGAGAGCGGAGAGCTTAAGGAGAATTTCTATCTAAACTATTCCGAACTCGCACAAAACTATATTGTAACCAAGGTAGCATAATGTCCAGCAAGAAGTTTGACGATGTGAAGATTGGTGATATCCTTATTTCTCGGCAGCGAACAAGCGATGGGAGCAATTTTGTAGGAACTGTTGAAGCTATTCAGTTTTCACCAACAAAGACCTTGACGGTTAGGTTCTTCCGCAATAATACTACTTATGTTATTCATTCAACCTCTATCGGTGTATCTTGGGATATCGTAACCTAAACATGGAGAATTCAAATATGCTCATGCACGGCGATCTTGTTTTTCAAAAGAAGGAACCAAATAAGTTTTATTTTGTTCTAAATCCTTGTAGACCCGCTGATGGTTTTACGCAAGTAGTTGTCCAAAATGTAGAGGACAAAAACGATTTTCGATATATTGACAAGTTTTGGTTTGACGCTGGCAATTGGGAGCGTTATACTGAACCCACAAAGGAGAATTAACGTGGCTTTCCGTGGCTTTTTCGATGATGATAGCAAGAACGATAACAGTAAGAAGGTGCTTAATTGCCCCATTCATGGTGAATACCCAGCTTCTATGAAGGCTTTTGGGTGTCCCGAATGTGCGAAGGAAGAAGAAGACGAGCAGGAAATTGAGGAAATGCTTGACAAGTCCAAGATTGCTCGTTTTAATACTCCAAGGAAGCGGTAATGTTATATCACGATTTAACTGACAAGGAAATTATCCAAACTCTTGTTGAGGATAAAATTCTTCTTGAAGCAAAAGTTAAGCAATTAGAATCCGAGGTGGAGAAGCTTAAAAATAAGAGCGAGAAGAAAACTACATCAGTCCCACTATTTAGATTTGGAGATTGATTATGAGATATCTTATTTTAGCCCCCTTGCTTTTACTTGCTGGCGATGCTAAGGCAGAGGACGACGAACCAAAAAAGGTCTATCGCAAAGAAACAACCATCGATTTTGAAGAATTAGAAATCGAAGGAATTTTAGTTAAGCCTCAATCCGCATTAGTTTTAGAGCGCAAAAAGGCAAGTTTTAATCCGCTTATTAAGTTAAGAACGGATTGGAATGATGAAATCGAAAAGAACCTTGACGAAGTGAAATAACCTGTTAAGAGGTTTTCATGGACCGAACCCTCTACGAATTCCAAGCGGGCGATATTGTAGCCCATCGCATGAACGAGAATAAAACGGGAGTTGTTCTTGAAGCCAAATATCTAAATCACAAGGGCAGGGAAGTTCTTTATATTTGCTGGTTCGATGAAGGCCCAGCATCTAAAAAGCGTTATCCAGCCGCACATATTATAAAGGTGTCCTAATGTTTACTCTATATGAGCAGATTTTGCTTGGTTTTTGCGTAGGCTGCGTTTTATATCTTATTTATCTCAATAAACAACAATAACCCTTGCGCTCCTTCAAGAACCCGTTAAGGGTAGAATGAAGAGAGGACAAAATGAGATTCCCCCGTCGCCAGCCCCGATGCTCTTTTTGCTCCGATACGGGTCATAATCGTCGTAGCTGCGAAAAGCTCAAGACCGTAAAGACGGTAGTTGTCCAAAAGTATAAGATTCTCCGCGCAAAGTGGTGGGAAGCTTACAAAAATCTTCCTTACGGCTATGGAGCTATTTACAGGCACGTTAACGGCTCTTATGCTTATAATGAAGAGGGCGTTTGGACCCGTGCTGAGGCTTTTAACGAAATTGTCCATATTGTTGTGGATATCCATCTTCCTTCGCGAATTGGAGATATGGGAGCTATTTTAACTTCTCCTTTTTCAAGGCTTGACGCTGGTGAGCATGGCGGTTATTGTGATCTTCCCGTAGTTGAGGGATATATTTCAAAAAGCTTGAAGGAAGCAATCAACAAGGGTTTTTGTTATCGCGATAGAAAGCCTGTTTTTGAGAGTCGTCTACTTTCTTTTGGAGCGACCCTTGCGGATACCGTAAATCGCGATAAGCTTAGCAGGTGGTTGGAAGCCGAAGACATTTTGGATTCCCATCAGTTCAAGGATTCTAATAATACTTACAACCGTATTATGGAATCTTTTGCTATGAATACTGAAATCGTCGGATAAAAGAAACTTGAAATCCTCCTTGACGGGTCTTACAGGGTCCGTTAAGGAGTAAATGAAGGAGAGAGGAAATCAAATGCGTTGCCGTTTCTGTGGAAAGAGTGGTCATAACCGAAATGGTTGCCCCGATGTTGCTGGTTTTGCGGCCAGCGGCAAGGCAAAGCTGGAGGCTGGAAAGGATCGCTATGAGCTTGATTGGCGAGAGCGTTTCGCAGTCAGTATCGCTGACAATAAGGCTACTCGTTCCGTTCGCGCTTCTACTGCTCCTCGCAAGTGCTCCTATTGTGGAGGGACGGGTCACACGCGAGTTAAGTGTGAAACCCTCACGCAAGATCGTGCTGCTGCCATGACTCACGAAAAGACGTTCCGCACGAATTTTGCGAATTGGCTTGTGAATAGCGGAATTGGTGTTGGCACTATCGTTACCCGAAAGAATTGGGATGGAACCGAATGGTCCGTTCTTCTTACAAAGGTTAACTATGCTGGTATCAGCATTTTGAATCCTAACGGAAATAGCGTTCTTCGCGGTCAGTATCTTAATCGTGAGGGTTGGGAGAATGACGTAGCAAGCTTGAATATTGCCCCGAAGCGGACTTTTGGATTTGAGATTTCTGCTCCTTCCGTTCCCGCTCCGCTTCCCGAAAATTTCCTTACTGACGAAGCAATCGCAGAGACGGTAAACAAGTGGTTCGATGAAAAGTCAACCCGTCGAACCCGTTGGAATGACTCGTCTATCGGTTGTTTCAATCAGTATCGCCCCGATTTTGCGGAATTGACGGAGAAGGCGAAGTATTACGCAGTTTAGGAAACTATTTAATCCTCCTTGACTTTCGGGTCTTGGAGGATTAACTATTAGTGGGAGGCAAAAAAATGAAGTTTGATATTGAGGAAGCAATTGAAATGATCCTTATGGAAGGTTTTACCGAAGGAGATCTTTTGCGAGCGGTCTTGTCTGTTCTTCCAAAGGGTGAAGTTGAAGAAATTCTAAATTCAGCGGAAGATCACCTTTTTGCCGAAGCAGATGAAGAACAAAGCGAGGAAGATTGGGATAGCGACGAAGATGAAATTGACGAGGAAGAGGAATTCTAATGTTCAAAGTCGGTGATCTTGTCGAAGTTGTATGGCAGAAGAAACCTGGAATTATAACCTCCATTTTTGAGGAGACGGACGCAAAAGATAAGTTCAGATATAAAAGAACTTTTTATGTAGTCAAGCATCTTGAAAGTGAATCGACAGGAGAATGGCTTGAATCTTCTTTACGACCCTTGACGGTTTGAGACGAATAGGGTAAGAGTAGAGCATCGGAGGAAAGAGAATGGCTACCCCTCGCGTTTGCTCAAATTGCGGAATTCAAGGTCATAATCGCCGCACATGCACAAACCCTCCGAAGGCAAGGGAGGTCACCCCTGTTCCTGTTGCCCCTGCTATCTCCTACGCTCCTAAGAATGTTGAGCGAATTAAGCAGGTTGAAGCGCAGGAATTTGAGGGTGGCCTCCCGATGGTCAATATGGCCCCTTGCCTTCTTCGCCTAAACGGTTATACTCAAATCTGTTCGGGATCGTTCCGAATGACCGTCCCCGACGATACTACTTTCGATCAAATCTCTAACTACGTCGCTTGGAGGCGATAAATGTTCCAAATTGGCGATATTGTTAAGTCAATCTATCAAGAAGTTGACGATATTGAAGATTGCGGAGTTATTATTGAAATCGGAAAAACAATTACTATTAGTTGGTTCGATGGGCATTTCAATAATGACTACATGGCAGGCGAAATTGAACTCGTAAAATCGGAGCCGTCGTAATGTTTAAAATCGCTGATATCGTTCAGTTTACAGCATTTGGACAAAGTGACAATTTTGGAATTGTCGAAGAAGTATCTAAAAACAATAGAATTATCACGGTGAAATGGTTTAATAAGGGATTTTCTAACAAATATCGTTCATGTGACCTCACGCTTATTAAGAGGGCATAAATGTTTAAAATCGGTGATATTGTCGAATGGGCAAACCGCGATATTGACGAAAATCGTTCTTTTGGAATTGTTCAAGGAGTTACAAGCCTTTATGGTATTATTACCGTTAGCTGGTTTGACGATGGAACGGTAAACGATTATCGTAAAGAAGACCTTAAACTCGTTCAGAGGGCATAAACCATGTTTAAAATCGGAGATATTGTCGAATGGGCAGAAGCCGATTATGATAATCCTACTGATTTTTATGGAATTGTTGAAGAAATTGTAGGAATGGTTTATCATGTTAGATGGCTTGACGATTCAACCTCTAACGCTTATTCTTTTCATGACCTTAAACTCGTTCAGAGGGCATAAACCATGATTAAAATTGGTGATCTCGTCCGTCACAAATATAATCCCGAACCCGATGTTTTTGGTATTATTATTGATGTTGACGATTACCTTTATTGTGTTAAGTGGTTTGATGGAGTAAATTCAAAGGAATATCTTCATAATCTTGAGGTTCAGAATGGCTAAACTCCCCGATTATATCGACAAAACCGACAAGAAAGCGGTAGCAGCTTATTTTATCAAGCAACGCGAAATGGCAGAATATGAGAAATATTACCTTGAAGCAATAAATAACCTTCAAAAGCCATATCTTGACCTTTACGGAGATTTTAACCGTTATAATACCGAAATTGGGGACCATCTTATCTCGCAAGGCTGGAAGATCGAGAATATCGCACTTTATACTTGGCGAATTTGGAAACCAAAAAATTAAGGGTGAGGGGCGTTTTTCTATTTATATAACTACTTATTCATAGGAGGAAACTTCATGGAAGATCAAGTAGTTGATGAAAAGAAAACAAAAAAAAGAGAAGCAAATAAAAGATATAAACAAAAGAATAGAGAAAAGATAAACGAGAAGAGGAAACAATATCGTTTAGAAAATAAAGAAAAAACTAAACAATATCGTTTAGAGAATAAAGAAAAGTTAAACGACAAGAAAAAACAATATCGGTTAGAGAACAAAGAAAAGATAAGCGAGCAAAATAAAAAATATTACTTAGAGAATAAAGAAAAAGTAAAAGAGTTAAGGAAGTTTAAATATTGTCCTCGCCGCCAAAGAGAAAATAATCTAATAAGAAAATACGATATTACCCTTGACGATTACAACAAGATGCTACAAGAGCAAAACGGTTGTTGCGCTATCTGTTTCGTCAAGGCTGAAAATACAAAAAATAAAGTTCTTGTTGTAGATCATAATCACTTGACAGGTGAAGTAAGAAAATTATTATGTAAAGCCTGTAATACCTCATTAGGTCTTCTTAAAGAAAGTCAAGAGATAATCGCAAATCTTTCAAGATATTTATATGAAAATGGCTCTTGCGTCCCCGAAGAAGGGCGTTAAGAGGGAGGAGGAGGAAGAATGACCGACGCCGAACTGAAGGCACGCCTTCAAGCCCTAATCGATACCTTCGTGCAAGACGAGCGCGCCGCCGTGGTGGCGTGGCTCCGTGAGCAGGCAAACAGTACGACAACATCTGTCCTGCGCGCTCGTGATTTGGACGCTGCCGATCTTATCGAACGTGGCGAGCACCGTCGCGAGGAGGAAGAAAGAAGATGGAACGAGAAACCACCCCGCTGATTGAGATTTTCCTAATCATCATGCTACTTTGCTTTCCCTTTGGAATCATTTTTCATCTAATCTTTGGAGGCTAAAATGACTGAACTTTTCATGGAAATTCTGAACCCTCAGCCCGATCCTGTTTCTACTGATTGCCTCTTGACGACGGAGGAGGCAGACGATATGATGAACGAGGAAGATGTGATGTTGATCTTCGCAGCTTCTATCTACCCTCACGTTTTGTGGAATTAAGAACTTCATTATTTCAATCTATTCGGCAATTCTTCTAATTTGTTCTAACTATTTTCTTTGGAGGTCAAATGTCGGCAATCGAACGGTATTATTCTACTCTCTCTCCCGCTGGTCCTTGGTGTGCTGAGGACGAGGAAGATGGGGGCACTATTAGCGACGAAGAGATCGCAGCCCTCTACGAATTCGCGATGCAGGACTTCTAAAATGAAGCTGGCACCTTGCTCAACTGGTCCTCCGTCTTTTTCTTTGGATGGACCTTGCACCCTTTCAGCAACCCGTTAAGAGGATGAAGAGGAGGAAAGATGAAGGTTTACGAACTTTCGCAGGGAGTCCGATACGAGGGATCGCGTGTTGTTGCGATCTACGCTACTGCCGACCACGCTATGGTTGGTGCTTGGGAGGAAGCAGAAAGGCTGAACAAGATTTACGAATCCTCCAGCGAAGAATCTTTTGCGTCGAAATGGGAGGTTTCTACTGAGGGAGGCCCGCGCACCTACGAGAAAAACTGCCTTTTCTACATCGCTAATGATCTTGACGATTATATCTTCGTGAAGGAACGCAAGGTAATCGAATAAAAGTTCCTTGACGATCCCCCTAAACCCGTTAAGAGGATGGAGAGGAGGAAAGAAGATGGACCCCAAGTTCAAAATCGGTGATATCGTCGTTTCGCGCATGATCGGAGCGACGGGAATTGTGACCGAAATCGAAAATCGTCCTTTCGATAACGATTCCGAAAACATGCCAAGGTATTTCTATACCGTCAAGTGGTTTAATTATCATGCTGAATATACCCGTAATCTTGACGGATACGATCTTGAACCTTTTGAAACGGAAAAGCCTGTGAATACTCCTACGAAAAAGGTGTGGACGCGCCAGCAGATTGAGGCTATGCTTCAACAGGACGCAGCGGTCAATCAAGCCGTTGTCTCCCTCGCGAGGAACGTTGACCTTCTTCCCGAAAAGACCCGTTCCTACGTGATTAATTGGGGAAATTGGGTAGCAAGCGGCAAGTCCCTTAGCGGCAAGCACCTTGTAAATGCCCGTCGAACCTGTATTTTCAACTCCAAGACCCTAACCGCAATCGCAAATAAGGAGGTTTGATGTATACCGAAGAGCAGAAGAAGAAGGATATCGAATTTGTGGACAAGCTCACTTTTGTGCTTGCTTGTGGTGCTGGTTCCTACATGGTCTTCTACTTTATCCCTATGGTTATCAGCAAGCTTTTGTTCTAAAAGTTCCTTGACTCTTTAAGCGAGACGGTTAAACTCTAAAACGAGGAGAAAGAAAATGAGCTTCTACCATTCGGGTCTTCACAAGGTCGTTAGCGAAAAAACCCCTTACATGGTCAAAGATCCTGGAAATGGCGAGCTTCGACGCTATAATGTAAGTGCCCATACCGTGCGAGCGTGGCGCGATATTGCCTCCAAGTGGCCCTCTATCGCAACCTCCGATCTAATGGACCCTTTTGAGCAAGAGGTTGAACGCGCTCACGACGGCTATAGCTGGAGCGGAGGTAGGATGCGAGGGGATGATATTCTTGAAATCCTGCTTGATCTTGCCGAAAAGAAGGCGAGCGGAAAACTTTAAAACCTCCTTGACGCGCTCTATGAAGCGGTTAAGAGAAGAAAGAAGGAGAAAGGAACATGACGGTCGCTCAGCTTCGTGCGCTTCTTGCTAATCTTCCCGATAATATGCGGCTCGCTCTTTCCTACGAGGGATCAGTAGCGACGTTTATGTCTGGAGATATCTGCTTTGAAGATGATAAGGGCAACGAGATCAACGAGAGCGAGGCTACGTCAAGCGATTTTCTCGTTTTTGTTGAATGAAAGAAAGAGGAAAGAAAATGGTTGACGGTCTTCGCGGTAATGGTTAGTTGAAAAGGGCTGGAGAGAAAACCAGCAAGAACGAAAAAAGAAAAAAGCTCCTTGACGATGAACGAGGAGCGGTTAAAGAGAAAAGGTCAACGCGAGGAAAGAAAGCCCCTCGCTACATAAAAGAGGTCAAGGCGGCAATCTGAAAAAGATTCCTTGACGCTCCTCCCAAAGCGGTTATGATGAAAGGGCTGGAGGGAAATGGTTCCCAAAGGCTCGCTGATAAACTCCCGACTACGGACGTTCAAAATGGCTCGCAAGAACACCCCCCCGACCTACGCTTGTGGCAACTGCGGCACTCACGGTCACAACAAGCGCACCTGCCCCGAACTTGGTATCGTGCCGAAGACGAAGGCTCCCAAGAAGCCGCGTGCGAAGAAGGTTGTCGAAGAGACGGCGACCGCTCCGACGATGCCCCTCGCGACTGAGGAGCAGCTTGAGGCCCTCCGCGCTCTTGCTGAGGAGATCGCCGCTGAGGTTGAGACGGCGTGCGAAGAGGAGAGCGAGCGTGAGCCTACCGACGAGGAGCTTACGGAGATTGAGGCTGGCGAGGTTGACGCGGCGTTTGAGGCTGAGATTCCCGCTGGTGAGGTGGTTGAGGTCAGCGACGAGGAAGAGGCCGCGTTCATGAATGAATTCGCTGCTCTGTTTGCCTAAAAGCTGAGGGAGATTAAGAGGTTGGAGGCTCAAAAGGCTTCCAGCCTCTTTCTCTTTTATGCGGGGGGAAGAAATCCAGGTTCTTCCTCCTCTTTGAGAAATCTTCAAAAGCTCCTTGACGGTCTTTGAGGAGAGGTTATGTAGAAAGGGTGAGGGTCAGAACCCCTCCAGCTTCCCGAAAACGAGGCAGGGACGAGAAAGAAGAAACTTTCAAGAAAGTCCTTGCCGCTTCTCCAAGACCCGTTAATAGAAAGGGGCTGAGGGAATCCTCCCGACGCTTCTTCAACAACCCGACAATAAGGTAACCAACAAATGGCTATCGATTTCGCGACTTTCATTTCCACCGTCCCCTACGTCCTCAACGTCCGCAAGCCTGTCCTTCTCCGTGGTCGCCACGGTATCGGCAAGAGCGAGCTTGTCTATCAGATTGCCCGCGAGCGTGGTCTTCCTGTGGTTGAACGCCGCGTTTCGCAGATGACTGAGGGTGACCTGCTTGGTATGCCCTCCGCTATCGGCACGGAGATCGGCGGCAAGCGTGCGACGACGTGGGACGCTCCCGATTGGCTCCTCACCGCTTGCGCTCAGCCTGTTGTGATGTTCCTTGACGAAGTGGACCGCGGAACTACTGAGGTTCGACAGGGCATCTTTGAGCTTACCGACTCCCGCAAGATCGCTGGGGTCACGCTCCATCCCGATACGCTGATTATTGCCGCTGTGAACGGTGGAAATCACGGTTCGCAGTATCAGGTTGGCGAGATGGACCCTGCTGAGCTTGACCGCTGGACTGCTTTTGACGTTGAGCCTACCGTCGAAGATTGGCTCACTTGGGCGAAGGACAATACCCACGGTCTGATTTGGGATTTCATCAATCAGAACCGCAAGGATCTTGAGCACAACGGGGACTTTGAGCCTAACAAGAAGTATCCCTCCCGACGCTCTTGGAAGCGGCTGAATGACTGTCTCGTCGCTGGTAAGCTCACCTCCGACGCTTCTAAGAAGGCTGGCATCATCTACAACCTCGCTTGCGGATTTGTCGGCTTTGAAGCGGCGGTTAAGCTCAAGGCTCACGTTGAGAACTACAAGGAGCAGGTTACCGTCGAAGATATCCTTGACGACGGAAAGGTGAGCAAGACCAAGGACTTTGCTATCACCGACCACGCTGCCCTTGCGGAGAAGATCGCTCAGTCGGGTCGTCTCAACGAGGCTCTTACGACGGTCGCTCTCAAGAACCTTGCTTCTTATTGGCTTACTCTGCCCTCTGAGGTTGCCATGAAGCTCTACACCGACATCGGTCGCAGCTTCGTCAAGAACGCCGTTGCCCTGCACGCTACGGAGGTCAACGGAGTCAAGGTTGGTGAGCAGCTTGCTAAGGTGCTTGGTGCTGGTCGCTCCAAGTAGCCGATAAGGCTGGGGAAACCCTCGCTTTTCCTTCGGGAGAGGCGGGGGTTTTCTGCTTTTAAACCGACAATTTCAAGGGCATTTCAGATATTGAAATCCGAAATCAGAAAGCCAGGAGGAGGGGCGACGAAGCCAGGACGATGCTCCTACCCGAAGGCGAGGGACGGTCCCGAAGATGCCCCTAGCCCGCAATAGGAAGCGATATGGGACGCGAGGAGGGGCAGGGGTAGGGTGAGGGTAGGGGTCGCAGGGAGGGTCGCCCATATCGCAATAGGTTTAGCAAGTAGTTTTGGACCTCCGCGCAACCTCTTTTGAAAGAAAAAGTTGAAATAAAGTCCTTGACGAAATAAATATCCTTTTTGCTCTTGACTTTTAGAAGATACGAAATGTCGTTAGTTGTCCATAAGTAACGCAAGATCGGAACATCCAGCCCCTAAGCCTCCTCCACGGGTCACCCTCAAAGACCTCCGCTAAGGCCCCTCAGAACGCTTATGGGCGCGATGGAGGGTAAGGGGTAGGGTAGGATAGCCCCCCAAGGTCCACGAGGCTTATAAGCGAAATGGGAGCGTCGAGAACTTTTGGAGAGTCGTCAAGGGGGAAGAAGAAGAAAGTTGAAGAAAGTTTCTCCTTGACGATGGAGGTGGACCCGTTAAGGGAAGAACGAAGGAGAAAGAAGAAATGAACAAGCTCGTCATGATCTATCTGATCGCTGTCTCGCATCTTTCTAACATCGTGCCCCTTGACCCTCCTATGGGAGAGGTTAGTGGAGGTGGGGCAGAGATCGAAGCGGTCTACGTTCCCGCTGGCTACGCTGGTCCTATCGTCGCAGCCCCTTTCAGCGAAAAGGTTTTCTAAAAGACCTTGACGCTTTCTTTAAACGCATTAAGAGGTTCAAGAGGAGGGAAGATGAAGGTTCCGTTCAACGTCCTGTATGCCCAAATTGAGGCAAAGAGGAAGGCTGATCCCCGTTCCAGCCCTAGCCGCGATAATCATTCCTTCAAGGACATTCTTGCCTTGATGAAGGAGATCGAAAAGGATATCGAAAGCGCGGGCTGGAGCGTTCCCGAATACTACGATCAAGTCAAGACCATGCCTCTCTGAAAAAAGAGAGAGGGGGCCTTGCGCTTATCCACCAACCCGTTAAGAGAAAAGGACGGAGGCAAGATGGAAGCGGTAGAGAGGATCGCAGCAATCAAGGCTAACCCTGCCTTTGAGGGTCTTTCGCAGAAACACAAGGATTTTGTTGATTCTATTGAAAAGTGGGTTCAAACGCGCCCTCTTTCGGTAGGTCAAGAGGCGTGGGTCCAGCGGATCGAAAACGACCTCAAACCCGCTGATAATAGCTGGTTTGACCTTAACGACGAGGAATTTCAGAAGAAGCGTGCTTATGCGATTAAGCACTACAAGGCAACGGGCTACTACATCACGATAGTTAGTCGCATGGAAGCCGATCCTACCTACATGCCCGAAAAGGGGCTTTGGGATCGCATGTGGGGAAATAAGTATATCAACGCCGCTTTTAGGCGATGGACTGATGGTGCCCGCTTCAAGGTTGGCGATATGGTAGTGTCCAAGTATTTTCCTCATGCTTTCGGCAATATCGCTCTTGTTGAAGATGTGCGCTGGAACGGCTCCGAATGGCTTTATAGCGCGCTTCCTATGAACCCTGCCGAGCATTATGCAGGTAGGAAGATTGAAATGGTGCCCGAAAAGCACTTTCTACCTGCGACGCCCCGAAACCTCAAGAATCGGGTGTAGCAGCTAATCCCAAGTCGTCAAGGGGGGAGAGAGAATAAAAGCTTCTTTCTTCTTCCTTGACGGCTTCTCCTAAACGGTTAAGAGATTGATGGAGGTCAGAGAACATGGAAAACTTCAAGTCCGCTGAATACACGCGCTTTTGGGATATCGCCCTCAGTCAGAATAGCGAGCCTCAAAAGGACGATTTCGATTGGTTCGTTTCCGTCAGCAACACTTACCCTTTCTAAGAGGTGATAAATGGCTAAGACAAAGAAGCCCCTTCGCGTTTATCCTCTTATCAACGAGGTTATTCTTCGCAAGACAGACAACAGGCAGGCTAAGGTATCATTCCTTGACCCGCGTATCGTCAAGGTCAAGTGGCTTGATACTGATGATACAGAAGAGCTATCGCGAGAAATGTTTTATGATACAAACTTCAGTATCATCGTGAGGAATTATAATGTTTAAAAAGCGTTCTCCCCCTCCGCAACTTGGAACCCTTGTTATTGCCGAAAATATCGATGGGATTATGTATAATGGATATGTAAGCGGATTTATGGGCGATATTGCTAAGGGTAGGTATTGTGTTGAAATTACGTTCCATGAAGGAAAGCAAAATCATCGTTTTTTCTCAATTGGTGAGGAAGGCACACTATGGCGCAAGCTCCCCTCGTAAATGTTGGAGATTTGGTATGGGTTAAAATCCAGCTTGGAAGGGACCATTATACCTCCTTGACAGCTTTTATTTTTCAAATTAATCACTGGGGAGAGGAGAATATATCATCCTACTATGCTGAATATTTAGAACAAAATAGTCCTCAAACAACTTCTCTTTATGGGCTTGACTTTAACGATGTATGGGGGAAGCTTGAAACCTAAACTTGGCGATATCATAGAGCTTAATTTTAAAAATAGCAATAGCCGTCTTCTTGGAGGTAAAATTGTCTATGCTATGGTAACCAAGCTTGATATTGAATATGCCGATAATAGGCTTGGCTTTGAATCTGAATATTTTGATTATATTGTAACGCCTAATTGTTTTCTTCCTTATGATTCGTATAACCAAGGATTATGGAGGATTATGTGATGAAACCTAATATCAACATCGGAGATATGGTCGAGATTAAATATAGGGTTGATAGCAAAACCCATACTTATCGATATGCCTACGTTACCGAAATTGATATTCAAGTTGGTAGCATTATGGCAGCAGATGGTTTTATTGCTAAATACCTTGACATAGATGAAATTTGCTACCTCATTTATTCCCATAATGAAAGCTGGTGGAGAAAGCTATGAAAGTTGGAAATCTAATTAAGTGGGAAGCAAACGAAAGGTATGGGGTTGTTGTTGATGTAGGCAATAATATGGTTTCAATTTATTGGATAGGATATCAATTTGACCCTATCAAGTATTATCAAAACAGCTTGCTCGTAAATACCTTTCGCGTTATTGGATGAACATGGAAGGTAATACAAATGCTAATAAACCCAAAGGCTGGAGATTTAATTAGATATGATGTAGATAGAACATTTGTGTATCGATCCGAATTAGCTTGGGACGTTGCCATAATATTAGAAGCTGGTCCAACCCATATCAGAATAAAATGGATGAAGCATGAATTTGATATGCTAATTACCGACGATCAGTATGAAGATTTTGAAAGGGTGGACGATGCTTAAACTTGGAGATATGGTTGACTTCTATGGTAAAGCTGGTGTATCACCGACAGGCACACAAGGTATTTACGTGATAATTGAAGAGCACAAGGGAGTTACCACAACTCAATACATCGGCGTGCTAATGTTTGAAGACAAAAAAGAAAGGCTATGGATATTTCCTTCTCAAGAGGGTATACTATGGAACAAAATAACATGAGATTTAAAGCTGGAGATTTAATCAAGAGCGATAAATTTCCACAAGCTGGCACGTTCAAGCTTGCGATTATCATGGGCACAAGCGAGAGCGAGCACAGAAAGAATTTCGCTTATTATCACATGTATATTGTTGATTGGGACGAGATCCAGCGTTATAGTGCTCATGTGGCGGAACGATGCTTTGATTTGATTTCCGCGCCATAATTTTTCCATCCAAAGGATTCCCATGCCCAAAAAAACCCCAAATAATGAGCAATACACGCTCAAAGATGGAAGAGTTGTAAAGCTTGGGGATATTCTTAAATATAAATGGGGATCGTTTCCAACGGGATATGTGTTTAAAATTGAAAAGAGATGGGGACGGTGGGTATCGCACGTTCAATTATTTGGATACGAGAGTCCATATGAAACAATTCAAACAAAGCTTTGCGACTTTGATCATTTCTTTTCCTTTGTCACAGAAGAGGATTTAAAAAATGAAGATAGGTGATTTGGTTCGTAGGAAATTTAAAGAAAGAGAATCGATTGGATATATCCACAATATTATCTCTCACCACAATCCTTTTAATTATGGGAAAGGACCAGCAAATTATAGCATGTATTATGTTTATTGGTTAGATACTCAATTTAATCAGTATTGTTACGAGGCAAAAGAAATAGAGATTGTTTCCGAAGCATAAATGAGGCATAAATGAGAAAGGCAATATCTGTTGGAGACATAGTTAAAATGAAGGGAAGCAAAAGAATTAAATCTGCTTCTGTTGGAATTATTGTCGAGACATTTATTAAACACCCTCAATTTACCTCTGCCGAATGTATTGTGTTTTGGTTTAATAATGGAAGCACAGATAGAGTATTTACATCGCAACTATCAAGGATAACACTTGACCACCTTTAAGATTGGTGATATTGTTGTTGTGTGGAGCAAGACCGTATGCGATTCAATTAAACAGCAAGCTCCAGCATACGGTCTTGTAAGTGAAACAATTGACAATAGTTGGATTATTGTTCAATTCTTTTCCAAATGTGATACAGAAACAAGATGGGTTAGTATTTTGTCAGATCAAATTTCCAAGGTATCATAATGTTTAAGATTGGCGATATTGTTATTCCTATTGAGGGACAAAAAGGAAATACTTGGATTGTTCTAAACATAATACATCCAGCATTAGATTATATGTCTTTCTACCTTCTTCAAAATTTAGAAGATAGTGATGAAGTTGAAGCATTATATTGTAATCACATAGAGAAGTATTATGAGAGAGCAAATGAATAAGTTCAGCATAGGGGATATGGTTCAGTATGTATTAAACCCATCTTTCTATGGTATTGTTGTTGAATACTATTATGATGGAAACATGACTCTACATCCCGATTACTTTGGTGTTGTTTGGTTGAATGGAATGGATCAAAGTGTTAAGGTAACAAGTGTAAGCAATCTTGTTAAGGTGAGCCATGAGCAAATACAAAGTTGGTGATATGATTCAATTTAATGTTGGAGATATTATCAATCCATCATACAATTATGGTGAGGTATTGTATTACCTTATTATCGAGGTATTGGAGAACCAAAAGAAATATAATACAGTTCATCTTGCTTCCAATAGAGAAAGACCAATAGGTTTTGATTCAGCACATTACGCATACCAAATTGTATCGAGGGCATAAATGGAACCAAATAGATTTATGGTCGGAGATATAATACATTATGATTTGGGAGGGGCAAGAAGCTTTTATTATATTGTTGTCGAAGTATCAAATGAAGATCAATTCTATGCGTTATCCAATCTTGAAGTTGAAGGAAGCAAGAGAATGTTACATTACGATTTTGCTCATAACCATTACAGTATTGTATCGAGGGCATAAATGTTAAAGATTGGAGACATAGTTACTCATAATGTCCATAAAAAAGAATTTGGTATTGTTATCGATGTTAATGAATATACAATTACCGTTGAATGGCTTAGAGATAATCAACGATATATGTATCATCATGGATTTGTGAGAAGCCAATTAATCAAGGTGTCCGAATGATTAATATCAAAGTGGGAGACATAGTTGAGTATGTCTATAATGATGGTAAAAAAGATTTAACTCTTGGTATTGTTATTGATGTTGATAATAATGATGGTCATTACGAGGATGAATATACTGTTCTATGGTTTGATGATGATGAAGGGAATAATGTTTGTAATGGATATTCAAGAAAGCAATTAATCAAGGTATCCGAATGAATAATATTAAGGTCGGAGATATTGTAAGACATAAATACGAGAACAGATACAATCCAAATGGAGGTATCGCAGAGTTATATGGTGTTGTGAGGGAGGTTAGAGAAGAAGGATTTATTGTTGTTATATGGTATCATGATTTATCAATAACAGATCATTATCCCCCTTCTCTCCAGGTTATTATAGCATCATGAGAGATACACCATTAAACATCGGAGATATTGTCAGATACTATAAAGGTAATCATCATGGGACTATTATTGGTATTGATAAGAATATACCAAATCACATTCGTTATTATGTTGATTGGTTCGATGCGATAAATCCTGTCTCATATAGAGAGACACAATTAGTTAAGGTATCATCATGATTAATGTTGGAGATATTGTTGAGTATTGTTATTCCGAAGAGGGCAAGCATTATTATGGTATTATCCTTGAGGTAAGTGATGATAACTTTTATTGTTGGATTGATTGGTTTGAGTTAGGAATTCAGAGAGCAAGAAAATCATTCTTAAAGGTATTATCATGAGCAGCATTATTAAGATTGGAGACATAGTTGAAACATACCTTAAAGATCAAAAGTATCATGGTATTGTTATTGAGATATCAGAGGGCTATTGTTATGTAGAATTATTCGATACCTTTCTTAACAATAGTTCACCTCTTCCTTTTTATTATTCATCGTTAACAAAGATATCATCATGAGCAATATCAAGATTGGAGATATGGTTAAGCTTCTATTCCAATTCACTGTTAACAATAAGTTATATGGGAATGATAACAACTATGGTATTGTAACAAAGATTGATGGTTTAATGTTTCATGTATTATGGCTTCAAACACAATCAATCTCATGCCATTATGAAAGCTCTCTACACCTTGTAAGTCAATCGTAATTATTGGTATATGTTGTGTTAATTAAAAGAAAGCTTGACGAACGCTAAGCTTCCATTTTTATTTAAGGTTGTAACGTGTAGTTAGACCTTTAAAATTGTGGGGATAAAGTGGCACCTAATAGGGCCTAATAAATAGTTTGTCAAGTGAAAAAAAGCCATGTATCATTAAAAATATTTTGTATCAATACAAGTATCATGTTTCATGTTTCATGTATCATCGCGAATGACTCTAATGCTCTGAAAGGTTTGTCAAGCCCTATCATCAAAAGAAAGTTTGTCAAGAGGGAGAGAAAGAAAAGATTCCTCTTGCGCCTTTGGGGAGAGCGGTTAAGGTATTGATGTGGCGGGAAGGAAACCCTCTCAGCCCTCTTTGAAATCGCGAATACTTGTGGTGGCCCCTTGACGCTTCTAATGGTGGAAGCTATAGAGGGAAAGTCGATCAACCACTACGGAGGCAACATGGAAACTGAAGCCGTCAACTACGATCTCAATATGGATATCTACTACCTTCTTCGGGATGAACCGTTCTTCGCTACGTTCTCCCGCAACATCAACAAGTCCTCTACGACCGCTATTCCTACTGCTGGCGTTCGTATCAACAAGGAAACGCAGCAGTTTGAAATGGTCTACAATCCTTCTTTCTTCGCGAAGCTGGAAGATAAGGAGCGAATTGATGTGCTCAAGCATGAATTCTATCATGTTATCTTTGAGCATGTCACGGGTCGTCTTCCCCCCGAAGGTATGACGAAGATGTGGAATATCGCTACGGACCTTGCGATTAATTCCCACCTTCCCAACATTCCGAAAATGGCTTGTATCCCAGGCGTTGGAAAGTTTGCCAAGTATCCCGCTGGTCTTTCGGGTGAGCAGTATTTCGATCTTCTCAAGGATGATCCCGAAATGAACAAGGAACCTCAAGAGGGCGAGGGAGATCCTAACTTTGACGATCACGATGGATGGGGCGATGGTGAGATTGACAATACGATGAAGGAGATCGCAAAGGAAAACCTCAAGGAAGCTCTTAAGAAGGCAGCAAAGGAAGCTTCTTCTAAGAATTGGGGTTCTGTCCCTGCCGATGTTCGTAAGCAAATCATGGACAAGCTTGAAGCAACTGTTGATTGGCGTAAGATGCTTCGATACTTCATCAAGACCTCTCAGCGTGCAGACAAGAACTCTACCGTTCGTAAGGTCAATAAGCGGTTCCCAAGGATCCACGCTGGCAAGAAGGTCAATCGTGTTGCGAAGATTGCGATTAGTATCGATCAGTCGGGAAGCGTTAGTGATGAAATGCTTGCTCTCTTCTTTACTGAACTGAACGAGCTTTCTAACCTTGCGACCTTTACCGTCATTCCCTTTGATACACGGGTTGATGAAAAGCTTGTGTATGAATGGAAGAAGGGCAAGCGTCATGTATGGGAACGGGTCATGTGTGGTGGGACTTGCTTTGATGCTCCTACCAAGTTCGTTAACGAGGGTGATTGGGATGGTCATATTGTCCTTACGGATATGTGTGCTCCTAAGCCTATCTCTTCTCGTTGCTCCCGTATGTGGATGACAGACAAGGCTAACGCTGCTAATCCCTACTTCAAGACAAACGAGCTTGTGGTTGCGGTTGGTAAGTAATTAGGTTAGCCTCCTCGCCCCCTGTTAGCCTTCGGGTTAGCAGGGGGTTTTTCTTTTGTCAATAGCTATTATGATTATTATATTTGTGTGACAATATTGCTAAGTCACTTGACGTTGATTGTCAATAGCTAAATGAATATATATATTTTTTATTTATTTCTTTCTCTCTTGACAATCAGAATGTATTGCGATGTGTTGAATGTGTCATGATACAAACTAATGATATCAAGGGGTTAGGCCCCCCTCCCCCCCCTCC
>JACCDX010386153.1_pt1 | contig 25194 bp, 23 predicted proteins | sample 7449681 | NCBI WGS metagenome assembly JACCDX01 (sample SAMN15323450, study PRJNA562643) | freshwater metagenome | isolation source: river surface water | place: USA:Blue River Watershed | collected 2017-08-18
CCGACCAAGGCGTATCGAGCCGTTGAAGAGCCAAGCTGTTTATCTAGTAGAGCCACCAAACAAAAACCGAAAGCCAAGGCGAGTTGATGATCAACCATCAAAGTTCGGAATCCGTTACCTGGCGCAAAAATGATCAGCAACCCAAGCAGCGCAATCCAAAATGCGATCGGATTTGATCTGTTTCGAGCGAGTGCGATGAGCGGGAAGAAGAATGCGACAGCCGCGAGGGCGTTGGCCAAAAGAACTCTTGATTCCGAAAACTTGAAGTTCAATCCGCTTTCAATGTCCAGGCCAAACAAGTACTGGAGCGGACTTAATCCGGGAGGGTAGTTCCGATAGACCGTGTTTTGGTAAGCAGCGACCCATTCGCCGTTCCCACTTATGAAGTCTCTCGAAAAGACACCCCAGTGACTAAAGTCATCCCAAGTCACAAATGTTTGGTTGCTTAATTTGGCAACCAAAAAGGCAAGAATCAGTATGAGCAGCAGGAGCTCTTTGATGGAAAGGTGCTCTAGTACTTGGCCGCTCTGTCCTTTTGGAATCGGTCGAAGAGGAATCACCTGCATGACAATTTCGGCGATTAGACCCGAAACCCCCAAAAAGGCTAGAAGCAGCGTGTGCTCGTACAAGACCCCCCCCGCGGAGGCCACCGAGCCCGACACTGAAATCAGGGCAACCGTCGCAGCCAGGCTATACAGAAAGGGTAGAGGGCTATGGCGGGCGATGAGACAAGCTATCCCGGTAAATGCCAGTATGGGCAGAACAATCACTCCGGCTTCGCTCTCTTGAAGATGAAAATATTCTGGATTGCGAAACTCGCAAAGAAGAGGGTTGTCTCTACAAGCACTTTTGCCATTAACACATTTATTTCGAGGTTCTCTAGCAAGACACTCATGGCCAGATAGTTCACAGTCAAGATGGTTGCCGCAAGGCCGACGTATTGAATGATCTGAGACCCAACCTTTCCACCGGATTTAAATACCAACTCCCTGGCCAAGAGAAAGTTAACGGTTGCGGAAATGAGCCTAGAGCAGACGATGCTCAACAACAAATTGGCGCTGACGGCGTAAATTAATGCAAACAACGAAAAATCTATGAAAGCGCAACTGAGTGACGACAGCGAAAACCTAAAAAAGACAAAGTAGATTTTTAGTGAGTCGACCAGTGGATTAAAGTGACTCGAGCTGTTCCCGTCAATGTAAATGGTCTGAATTGGAACTTCTCTGATGTTTGTGTTGGTTTGTTGGGCGACCAGGAGGCATTCAAGCTCAAATTCGTACCTGTTTGATTGGATTTTTAAAAACTCGCGCATGCTTAGGCGGGGTATCGCTCTCAAGCCGGTTTGAGTGTCGGAGAGTTTGAGGCCAGAAAAAACCCGAAGAACGTTTCGCGTCACAATATTCCCAAAACGACTTCGCAGAGGGACCTCCGAGCCAAAGGAGCGCACCCCTAGCAACAATGATTTAGGATCTGTTTTCGATATGTTTGCTATCGCTATGACATCAGTCGCCTGATGTTGCCCATCCGCATCTGCCGTGACCATGGCCTGGATATCGCCCCTTAGAAGCGCGTAATTCATAGCGGTCTTGAGTGCCGCACCTTTTCCAAGGTTTACTGCATGCCTAAAAACCTCCGCAGTTCCCTTCTCTACAAGGGCGGAGAAAATATGCTGATAGGACTCTGAACTTCCGTCGTCGACCACAACAATGTCAAGAGTAGGGGCCAGCGCTTTGATGTCCTCAGCTACCCTAAGCAAAATTTCAGAGGGCTGGTAGGCTGGGATGACAATGAGAGTTTTAGGCGGAGGTGCTGTCATAATAAAGAGCCCTACTGTGTTGAGATAAATTTGACGATATCCAAGGTTTTAATTGTAGCGACTCGACAGATCGGTGATGTGCTTTGCACAACCCCGCTGATGCAGAGAGCACGGCAGCTTTGGCCAAAAGCATCGATAGACGTATTGGGTTACCAGAACACGATGGGTATGCTGGAGGGCAACCCTTACATCGATGAAGTGATTGAATCACCTGAGCACCCCAAGTTGCCGGAGTACAAGATTCTTCTGAGGCGAATTTTTAGAAAGTACGACTTGGCAATCGTGACTCAGCCCAGCGATAGAGCCCACATATATGGCCTCCTTGCTGCGCCTAAGAGAGTTGGTATCGTTTCAGAGAGCCCGTTGCACAATTGGTGGAAGAAGCTGTTGTGTGTTCAGACTGTTCAATTAGACTATTGGGCCCAGCATGTCGTGATTGAACGTCTGAGATTGCTTGATCGATTTGGCGATTCAGCTTCGGAGACCGGATCAGAACTCTCGGCTTCAGTTGCCCCCCCCGCTTCTGTCGCTCTTCCAGACGATCTTGTCAGGTTTGTGGAGGCTGGTAAGACGATGGTTGTTCATGCAACCCCCATGTGGCGCTTCAAACGTTGGCCAGTTCAAAGCTGGGTGCACTTGATAGCCCACGTAATCGATTCAGGATGGCATGTGGTTTTGACCGGTTCCTCAAGTGAACAGGATCAGTCGTTAAACCTTGAGATCGAGCAAGGGGTCGAGGCACAACTCGGTAAGCGCGGTACTGGCCGATTGCGGAACTGCGCTGGTCTTCTGGGCTTGGGCCAAACCACAACGCTTATCAAAAGCACGCAGCTTTATGTGGGTGTGGACACGTCAATTACTCACTTGGCTGCGGCATGCGGTGCGCCAACCATTGCATTGTTTGGTCCGACTGCTCCCCCAAACTTTGGACCGTGGCCAATTGGATCTAGCTTCAGCCCACGAGATCAGAGCATCTGGCATCCTCGGGGGCAAGCCACCGGCGGCTGCGCGGCAGTCCAGCAACTCGGGAACGTTAGCATTGTTCAGGGTCCTGGCGATTGCGTCCCATGCCGAAAGGCGGGGTGCGATAATCATTTTGGGAGTGCCAGTCATTGCCTTGACAGCTTGTCTTGGCAGGACGTTGCTCGACTGATTGGAGAAGTTCACAAGTGAGAGTTTTTGGATTGCCGGCGTTAAGAATATTCCCGCGTTTGTCTTCGATAGATCGTCAACGCCTGCTGGCGCGCTTCTCTCCAAAGTGAAGATCTCTGTTTTTACTTTTTTGCGAAACGGGGCCAAGCTCGGCTACCCGTTTATTGAGAGCATCAAGTCAGCCTTACCTCTGGCTGACGAGTACGTCATAGCCCTTGGTCCCTCAGACTCAGATGAGAATGGCGAGACACGAAGACTCTTGCTCGGCCTCAACGAGCCCAAACTCCGTATTGTCGATTCGGCTTGGAACGAGGGAATGCGAGTCGCGGGTTTCGTCTATGGGCAGCAGAAAATGCTCGCGCAGAGCCAGTGCAACGGGGACTGGGCGTTTTATCTGGAGGCGGATGAGGTTTTGCATGAGAACGACCTTGAGAAAATCCACACAAGCATGCAGCGTCATTTGGGCAACGCGGCTGTTGAGGCACTGGTCTTTGATTATGTGCATTTTTTTGGCTCACCACGCTGGCGGGCGATTTCACCGGGTTGGTATCGCCGGGCCCCTCGGATCATTCGCAACACCATCCGGACAGTAGCGTGCGACGGGTTGTTTTGGAATGTGATCGTCAACAATCAGAAGATGAGATGGCCGAACGCGGCGCACTCGGGTGCCACAATTTATCATTACGGCCATGTGCGCTCTATAAGCGCCATGAACGCGAAGCAACACTCCGTTGAACGGTATTGGAACAAAAGCCCTCAAGACTTCAAGCGATATGCCATTGATCCAATGGCTGTGCAGCCCTATGCGGGGGCGCATCCGGCTGTTATGGATTGCTGGCTACGAGAGCGGGCAGATAAGCATTGGCAGCCGAACGCCGATCATCAACTTACCAGTCGCGAACGCCGCCACCGGTTAGCCATGAGACTTGAGTCGGCATTTGGTCTCGATTTGTCGCGCAAGCACTTTAAGATGGTTGTCAATGCCTAAGCCTGCTTTGACTGGCTCGGATGTGGCGGTCGTTGTGACGACGTACAACCGGCCGGCAGCTCTTGCTTGGGTGATTGCTTCGCTGTCTCAGCAGACCATCATGCCGGCACAGATTGTAATTGCAGACGATGGTTCCGGCGCTGAGACTCAGGACGAGATTCAAATTTGGGCGAGTTTTTTCAAGCAGTTTTACCCTCAGACGACCCTTTTACATGCGTGGCAGGAGGACCTTGGTTTCCGAGCCGCCGCCGCGAGGAACTTGGCCGTTCGGCGAGCGCGAGAGTCAAGCGGTATCAGGGGAATAGTCTTTCTTGATGGGGACTGCGTTGCGCCGCCGTTTTTTATTGAAAATCACCTGGCGTTGCTCGTACCAAAGACAATGGTGGCGGGGGGGCGAGGCTTGTTGAGTCCAGCCTACACCCAAGGGTTGGAGGTAATGGCACAGAGCGAGTCTCCCGAGGTGCTTGTTAGTCAATTGAGGCGCTTCAAGTCCCCTTACAGGCTCTGGCTTGAAAAGGCCTGCGATCGGTATCTGGCCATGCAGCCCGTTGTTAGCTCAGTTTTTAACCCACTTCGCGATCTTCGACCTAACGATGATGCCCCGGTGCGTACCTGTAACCTGGGTCTTTGGCTGGAGGACTTTGATATGGCCGGTGGATTTGATGAATCATTTGTAGGCTGGGGCCTAGAGGACACCGAATTTGCGGTTCGGCTTATTTCTGCTGGCGTCAGGGTTCGCTCCGGTCGTTTTGCGACCAATGTTTTTCATCTCTGGCACCGTGAGAGAAGTCGGTCCGAGTTGCACTCGAATGCCGAACGTCTGAACCTTACTCGTAAGGCAGTCGAATTAGCCACGAAGAATTAGACCGATGGGACTGTCTGTCATTATCATCACCAAAGACGAGGCACAAGACCTCCCTCGGGCACTCAATTCGGTTTCATTTGCGGACGAGGTCATCGTGCTGGATTCCGGTAGCACCGATGGCACTCAAAAAATTGCAAAAGATTGGGGCGCTCAGCTATTCGAGACACAGGATTGGCCAGGATTCGGGCTACAAAAGAACCGTGCGCTTGCGAGGGCGACTCAAGATTGGGTCTTGAGCCTTGATGCGGACGAGTGGATTGAGTCTGACTTGGCACTTGAGATAAAGGAGTTGATTGCAGCCCATTCGGATCTTCAACGCACGGGCAACACAGCCACTGCATTTCGAATTCGTCGGCGTTCCATTTTTATTGATCGCGTCATTCGATTTGGTGACTGGCGAGGCGATAGAGTTATTCGTCTCTTTCGAAGGAACTCCGGTCGATTTAGCGATGATTTGGTTCATGAGCGCTTGATTGTGAATGGACCTATAGGGGATTTGACCGGGTTCATGGGCCATTTCTCTGTTCGATCAATCGAGGACTCAAGATCGAAGATGTGGCAATACAACCGGTCAGCAGCTGTGCGGATTGCCAAAGACGGTCGGGGTGGATTGATCAAAGGTCTTTTAAAGGCTGCCTTCAGTCTCTTAAGGGGGTTGGTCCTGAGAGGGGGGTTGTTAGACGGCCTGCGTGGGGTGCAACTGGCTTGGTTTAACGCCCGGGGAGCCTACCTACGCTATGCGATGGCTCAGAGTATTCAGGATCAGAATGCATATAAGACCCGGACCCAGTCGGGACGGCATAGGCTTCGGGACTTTTTTCATCTTGTTTTTATCGATCACGGGTTTTTACGAGCTCTTTACGACAATCGTTTCCGCCTGGCTGGGGGGCTTTATCGAATCAACCAACCCAGCCCAAGGCGTTTAGCCCTGTATCAAAGGAAATACGGTATCAAGACAGTGATTAACCTTCGTGGGCAGAATGAGCAACTCGGCTGGTATCGCATGGAGGAGAGAGCGTGTGAAGAATTGGGCCTCAACTTGGTGAATACCCAGGTCTATTCACGCGGGCTGGTGGATACAGAGCGTCTGTCAGAGCTTAAGGGCATCATTCAAACCGTAGAATTGCCAGCGGTAGTTCATTGCAAGTCAGGAGCTGACCGAGCGGGCTTTTTTTCGGTTTTGTACCGACATTACCGATTGGGAGAACCTATCGAGACCTCGCTCTCGGAGCTCGGACTGTTGTATGGTCACTCCAAGTCAGCAAAGACAGGTGTCTTAGACTTTTTTTTTGAGACCTATTTAAGAGATCGAGGTTTGCGTCAAGCTTTTAGTGAGTGGGCCAAGAGTCGATTCAATCGAGAAGCCCTGCAATCGAAGTTTCAGCCCAAGAGTCTTGCCACTTGGTTTGTTGATTCTCTTCTTCGCCGAGAGTAGCCATGCGAAGCGACCTTCGACTCTACTTCCGGCTACTTGGGTACATCAGGCCCTATTGGAAAATTATTCTCTTCTCCGTTGTTGGAATGTTTGTAAGTGCCGCTTTAGAGCCTGTTCTGCCCGCGTTAATGCAGCCTCTTATTGACAAGAGCTTGATTCAGCGACATGAAACCAGCTTGTGGCAGGTCCCCTTCTTTATCATCGTGGCGTTCGTACTCAAAGGGTTTGCAGATTACGTTGCAAATGTTGCCAGCCAGACGGTCGCCCAAAAGGTTATCGCAGACCTAAGGGGCCTAATCTTTGCGCATCAACTTGACCTTCCGATCGCCCGGCACCGTTCGGAGGAGGGAGGGCGGATGCTCTCTCGTATTACCTATGACACCAGCATGGTTGGAGAAGCGGTCTCAACAGCCTGGCTCACCATTATTCGTGACACGCTTGTTTTGATGGGCTTGCTGGGTTTTTTGTTCTACACCGCCTGGCAGTTGACATTGCTAGTTATCTTTATTGCGCCAGTTCTTGCTTATGCCATCCGTCGAATTAACGGTCGTCTGCGAAGTTCCAGTGAACGGGTGCAAGGTTGGATGGGGCGAGTGACGGGACATGTCGAGGAGGCGCTACTTGGGCTCAAGGAAATCAAAATTTTTGGTGCCCACGATATTCAATCTGAACGCTTTGACAGGATCAATCAGGGCCTTCGACGCGAGCAGACCAAGGTGGCCAGGATTCAGGCGATCAACGTGCCTTTGGTGCAGATTTTGGCGGCCTGTTCAGTCGCTTTGGTGATTTATGTGGCGTCAAATTTGAGTCGCCAAGACCTTCTAACGCCTGGCCAGTTTGTCGCGTTCATTACCGCTATGAGTATGATTTTCGAGCCGGTTCGTCGACTAACTAATGTCAACGCAGTATTGCAGAGAGGTTTGGCGGCGGCAGCGTCCATTTTTAGTCTTTTGGACGAAAGAGGTGAGGCGGAGTATTCAGCAACTGGGGCACCCCGCTCAAAAGCGGTGGGTGATCAGTGTGTGGGCATTAAATTTGAGGAGGTCTCTTATCGCTACCCCACCCAAAATGATTGGGTAGTCGAAAACCTTTCTCTGGAGATACGACCTGGTGAGATCGTTGCACTCGTGGGACCTTCTGGCAGTGGCAAGACGAGCTTACTCCAGTTGATTTGTGGCTTCGATCAGCCGACTAGTGGGCGGATCTTGATTGGTTCAATTCCGACGACGGACATGACGCTTAAAGACCTAAGGTCCCAAATTGCACTGGTCGGTCAGCAAGTATTGTTGTTCGACTTAACCGTCGCCGAAAATCTGCGTCTCGCGAGACCTGCTGCAACCGAAGAAGAGCTAATCCAGGCGCTGCAGGCAAGCCACTCTCTTGAGTTTGTTCAAAATCTACCGGCCGGTCTGGATACCCCCCTGGGGCAACTGGGAAATAATTTGTCTGGCGGACAGCGACAAAGGCTTTCGATTGCAAGGGCATTTCTAAAGAATGCCCCCATCCTCTTGCTTGACGAGGCCACCAGCGCTTTGGACAAGGATAGTGAATCGGCAGTGCTTGCGGGTTTGCAAAATCTAATTAGGGGGAAAACGACAATCCTCGTTAGTCACCACCCAGAGCGGCTCTTAAATGTCGATCGCGTGATCCAACTATGACACTCTCATCTATCCAATATCGATTGCGGGTGACAGGACTCTGGAGTTGGGGCTTGATGGCATTTTGTTTGCCATTCAGCACAGCTCTTACGCTTCTATTTTCGGGTCTTGGGGTGCTGCTATCGCTGTTCGGGTTTGACTGGTCATCATTCAAGCGGGCCATGAGACACCCAATTTCAATTTTCTGTGTGGCGTTATTTGCTTGGCTTTCAGTTTCGATGCTTTGGTCAATTGCCCCTGCTGATGAATTGGTCGAGGGCATATCGAAATACAGGAAGTTGCTCTTTGTACCTTTGGTTGCGATGTTGCTCATCTCCATCCGGGTGAAACCTTGGTTCCTAATGAATTTTTTTGTGATCGGATGTTTGGTGGTTTGTATTGGATCTTTGTTATCTTCAAGCGGCGTCCTGGAGTACCTTATAGGGCCACAATTACCCTCTGGTGGCTGGGGCCTAGGCGGTAATTCGGAGAAGCATTGGTTCTATATAGGCCCGCCTGAGGCCCCCACTTTTGGGCGGGCGTGGATCGCGCAGGGCGCATTTTTGGTGTTCAGCGCTTCATATCTTGTTGCCATTGCGGTCGCGGCGTCAATTTCCAAACGGTTGCCTAAGGCCAGATCGGTTACGGCTGGTTCAATTGGGTCCGTGTTTGTCTTGATTTATGTCAGCTTGAACCTGGGCGGCAGGACGGGCTATTTACTCCTTGTGTGTTCCGTGGTGATCTGGCTCTTTTTTCTTTGGCGTTGTCAAAAGCGGATTGCCATGCTGACCGTCCTTCTGAGCTTTACATTGCTATGTGGCTCCCATATGGTATTGCACTCCAAAGTTCTTGAGAGAATCAACAACGCTATCCATGACGTTTCAAGCTATGTGGGGTCTAACGCTCTCACTAGCCAAGGATTGAGGCTTCGGTTTTGGGCGGCTGGGGTCCACCTGGGAATGCAGAGGCCACTGGTAGGCTGGGGTGTTGGCTCTTATGCTGAGGGATTTTCTCGAGACAAAAATCAACCGCTCGCTCTACAGGAGACCAGGCCTCACCCCCACTCGGAGTACGTGCTGTTGTTGGTACAGGGTGGAGGAGTCGCTTTTGCAACCCTAGTCGGGCTGACCGTTTTTGTTACAAGGGAGGCGATTACCAACCTCCGCAAACCCTGTTCGTCCCGCAGTATAGTCTGGTGCGGTTTACTCGTTCCATGCCTCTTGCTTTTGATTGATGGACTCTTCAACAGCATAATCTGGGACTTAGCGGAGGGGCATGCTCTCTCGATTCTAATTTCACCCCTAATTACTAGAGGTTTGTCGACAAAGGTTGGTGCAAACTGGCACCTAAAATACCCTTCCCGCGAGTTTTAATCTCCTTCCTGTTGGCCTGCTCGTGATGTGCGTGCGTTATGCGGCAATGCCAAACTACCTGAAAGCCAACAATGGGTTACGCAACTTGTGCGATTCACCTAAGCGACGGAATTAAGTCATCACTACGAAATTTAGGGGCTTGGGAGAAAATATTTCCAAGAAATTGCTAACAATCCATGGTAGACTGATGGCTTCTGAAAAATTGATTGATTTAGAAAAGCGTGCGAAACTCGTTTCGTCTCGTCTCGTCTCGTTTCGTTTCGTTTCGCTTAAGTTAAGTTTTTGATCGGTCCAAGATTAAAATCTGTCAATAAGCGCTTTATTGGTGACTCTTGTCATCCCTGCGGTAGCATTGCGTTGAAAAAGTTAATTTTTTGTATTACGCGATGGTGGCGTAAGCTCTATTGGGGGCCATTAAAAATTAATCCTCTCGGAAACTAGTTTTGCCCTTAATTTCTGCTGCAGGCTGAGCCGTAAATACTCTGCCTGTACCAGATAAGCATCCATATTTTGTATTGACATGAATTCAAAAACAATTGTTTTAGACGATAGAGAATTGCTTGAACTGATCATTAACGATTATGATCGGGCGAAGCCAGAATATAGAGTCACGTCATATTGGAAGATCGCTGTAGAGCGAAAGCTTGCTGAAGTAAAAGAGAAAGGGTTGACTCACTTCCGTAGGGACATTTACTTCACAAAAGGGTATTCGGAGAATATATATCCGCCATTTGTCCAGGAAAATCCCCCCTTAAAACAAAGAGTATTGGACTTTTTTTATTCTACCTGGCCCTTTTTACTGGTCTTTCGGAATTATAAAAATCGAGAGTCAAAACTTGTTCTTGAGCGGTCGGTTGCCTACCGGGAAAAGATTGTATTAATGCACATGCTTTTAACTCGCAGTCAGGAAACATGTGGCGACCTCTCTGGCGTCAGAGAATTCTGCGTCGGGGATCCGGAGGTTATTCAAGTCGGGACCGACCCGACGACCCCGAATTTTGTCGTTCAAATGGTTTACTACTCGCTTTTGAGGGGTTACTCAGCCTCCAAGGCTCCGGCCAGAGTTCTAGAATTGGGTGGCGGGTACGGTGCGTTTTGCGATCTTTTTTTACAAAATGCATTGGCCAGTAATAACTTTAGGTATTATTTTTTATTTGATATACCGCCGATGGTTTACATATCAGGTCAGTATCTCAAGGCAAGATACGGTGATCGAGTTCTGACTTACAAAGATTTTGTAAATTCCGAAAAAATAACTGAAAACGATGTTGAAGGGAAAATTGTTGTGCTTCCAACGTTTTTCATTGATCGGTTAGATCTAAATTTTGATTTATTTTGGAATACTGCATCTTTCCAAGAGATGACAAGAAGCGTCGTGAGGAATTACCTAGCCCACATTATTCCTAGATGTCATTACATTTTTGTCAGTTCTAAAACGGTTGGTCACAAGCGGACCAAGTTTAAACAGGAGTTTGACAATTTTGAAATGGCCGGTGGCAAGAACGATGATGATTTACCTATATCGTATAGTTGGATTGAGGGCGAGTTGCTTCGTGCGGGATATGTGAGTTTACGAAAGGCAGAGAGACCGCTGACAAATATTTTGTTTAACATGCTGTATTCGAATTACACTTACGGAATGTACGAGCAAAATAGATGATATACGTCAATATCTAAATTAGTGTACCGCATTGGCTGGCGGCAGCATTTCTGGGGATTTAAAGCTGGACTCTAAATTATACCAATGTTTATAAATAGCCCACATGGCTTTCTCAAAATAGTTGCGGATCAAATTCGGTATACTTTGAACAAAGAACTTCGCTTGGCCGGCGATATAAGTTTGTTTTTAACCGGTGGAAGAACAGCTAGTCAACTCTACAGGTTTATGGCGGCAAATAATTTTGAGTTTTCCAAATCAGTAAAAATATATTTTGGAGACGAGCGCTGCGTCCCAGAGGACGATCAACTAAGTAATTTGGGCATGTTGAGACGGCATTGGACTAGTATAACGAGTGATGGGGCCCAAATCTTTGGCATTCATGGGGATGCGCCGTCTCCGGAAATTGAGGCGAATCGCTACAGTGGTCTGATGCCGACTAGAGTTAGCTTGGTTTTGTTGTCAGTGGGGGAGGATGGCCACATCGCGTCTCTGTTTCCGTATGACGCTGCACTTTTTGAACAGGAGAGGGAGGTTTTGTCAGTACGACGCAGAGATCAGAACCTCACCCGAATCACGATCACACCACTATTGCTGAGGAGGGCTAGAAACATTGTTTTGATGGCAGCGGGCCGTCAAAAGGGCAAATTACTTGCAGAGGCAATAGCTTCCGGGTCAAATATTACGCGGTACCCTGTCTGTCTCACCCTCGGCGGGACATGGGTTCTCGACAGAGAGGCAGCAAAGGCATTTCTTGATCATCACAGGGGCGGACTTAAAGATGGCACTACTTTATTTGCAGCTAATTAGTAATTTTCCGGGGTCGTTAGGGTAGCTTAATGATTTATTCACTTCGAACACTTAGCAGTGACAGCGAAAAATTTCGAGATGCAAGCGAAACCTATTGGAACGACGCGAGCATTGAAGCCTCAAAGCCGTTCAACATAGAGAAATTTGGTTTTGATCGAATTAACAGCGCACCAAAATATGTCGCATTATTTGAGCAATTGCAATGGGTGGTATCAAATGCTAGCGCTTCGGTTGCAGACGCTAAGATATTATCAGTCGCATCGGGAAGCTGCTGGTTGGAGGCCAAATGGCTGAGTGATCAGAATTTTACGAAGTTAGTATGCGTAGACGTTTCGGCTCATCGGATCCACGAACTAGCACCTAGGACCCTAGCTCATTACGGATTGGTTGGTGACATCTCCCTCTGTAGTGGTAGCATTTTCGAATTCGAGACTGAATGCGACGAAAAATTTGACATTATTCTGATGGCTCAGGCTTTTCATCATATTGAAGAGCCCATTCGCCTTTTGAGGAAACTCGGGACGCTCCTGTCACCAAGTGGATTGATTTTTATAATTGGGGAGCCCCATTTTTCCGGTTCTGCTTATTTCCGCCAGTCCTGCAAACACTTTGTCAAATACATTCTCGACTGGAAGGGCTATCGTACGTTGCGGAAAGTTTTCCCCGGTTGGCAAGATTTATTTCCACCGGATTACGAGAAGGGTGACATTCATTGGTCGCCCAGCGAGTATGATTTCATTTTCCAGAAGTCGGGCTTCCCGAATTACATTCATGGAGTGGACCGAACGCAGAGATTCCAGTCGTTCGTCCTGAGGAAGAGTAACGATGAAAATACCGCCATCATCTGAGCATTCCGGGGTGCTTCTCGGGAGTTGGATCACCCTCCCACATCCAGCGATCGCGGAAATTATGGTGGCGGCGGGATTCGACTGGTTAGCGATTGACATGGAGCACAGCACGATCAGTGTCCGAGATGCGGAAGAACTCATCCGCGTGATCGATTTAAAAGGTGCGATGCCGTTGGTCAGACTGACTTCCAACAATGCCGACTTGATTAAGCGCGTAATGGATGCTGGTGCGCACGGGATTATTGTCCCGATGGTTAATAGCGCGGAGGACGCTCAGCGTGCGGTCGCGGCGGCCAATTACCCGCCACGTGGAAGTCGAGGTGTGGGTTTGGCGCGTGCCCAGGGATACGGTGCAGATTTCGAGGGTTATCGCAAATGGCTTGATGCGGGCCCATTTATCGTGTTGCAGATTGAGCACATCGTTGCCGTGTCGAACCTGGAAGAAATCCTATCGGTTCCGGGTGTTTCAGCTTTCATCGTAGGACCTTACGACCTTAGTGGTTCGCTCGGGGTCCCGGGGGCCTTCGAGCACCCGAAGTTCCTTGAAGCCATGGATCGAATTGGGGAAGTGGCAAGAAAAACTAGTGCAATGTCCGGCATCCACATTATTGAGCCGGATATATCCATGTTGACAGACCGGATCAGTCAAGGGTTTCGGTTTATTGCGTACAGCCTAGACATTAGAATGCTTGACTGCGCAAGTCGCGACGCGGTTGCTGTACTGAGGGGTTAGAAGCATGAAAGTTATCGGTGTCATTCCCGCGCGAATGGAGTCGTCTAGGTTCCCAGGCAAACCGCTGGTGGAGATCCACAATGTGCCGATGATAGGACATTGCTACCACCGCGCAAAAATGTGTCCGGATTTGGCGGAAGTTTATGTCGCCACTTGCAACGACGAGATTGCAACCTATGTGACCTCAATCGGAGGCCGCGCGATCTTGACCAGTCCGCTACATAACCGTGCGTCGGATCGGACAGCCGAGGCGGTATCGATTATCGAGAGAGAAACAGGCGAATCTGTGGATATCGTGGTGATGATTCAAGGGGACGAGCCAATGATCACTCCGGAGATGATTTCGGCATCCTTGCATCCCATGATCAACGACGAGAAAGTCAATGTTGTCAATCTAATGGCAAAAATGCAGTCGGTAGGAGAGTTTGAGGACCCCAATGAGGTCAAAGTTGTTGTGGACATGAAGAGCGACGCCATATATTTTTCAAGAGAACCGATTCCATCGCGGAAGAAAGGCGGTGTCGATATCCCTCTGCTGAAGCAGGTCTGCGTTATCCCGTTTCGAAGGCCGTATCTGGATTGGTTTAACGGCCTGCCTGAAACAACGCTTGAGAAGATCGAATCGGTCGATATGCTGCGCATAATCGAGAATGGCCATAAGATAAGAATGGTTCTTTCCGAAGCTCTCACCTATAGCGTCGATACGCCGCAGGACCTTGAGGTTGTGAAAGAGAAAATGCGTGGCGATAGTTTAATGCGGTCTTACCTGCGCTAGTCGGATGCGTTTCGTCAGCTAGTTTGATGTTGTATACGGAACACCTATCTGCTGCCCATAAGGTGCGTGCTTGGGCAGCCAGTGACATAGAAGATGGTTGTCGTATCTACGACGCTTTAGTTGGCGCCTATTTTACTTCGCTACGAATCTTTGGCGAAGACGACAACTTATTCAAGGTATATTTCTACGACATACTGAAGTTGCTGACCCAGTCGCACTACAAAAAAAAGGAGCTTGATCATGGGGTGCAACCTCAGGACAGGCAGGCACTGGGCCAACTCAGCGCGTGGCCGTATCTCGGTTACGCTGATATTGTCGACGGGTTCGATTTTTCGCAAAAGCGGTATGGAAAAAATATCGCAATCGATCAGAATTTGTCCGCACGAATGGGCTACTTGCTAGCCAGAGGGCGAAATGCAGTCTACCGCCGTACCGACCAGCCAACGCTTTTAGTCACATCCTCAAAAATCGATCAGCGCTCCAGCCTTTGGCTGGATGCGCCTCATGTCCGGGTAAAATTGGTCAAGGCTTCGAATAAATGGTTCGCGCTTCCTGACCTAGAGCAACAAATTCAAGTTGTCTCGGAGATGATCCATTCGGTTATGGAGCAGTGTGCCCACCCTGTCTCGGCGCCAGTATTGGTTGAACTGATCGCCCGGCACATCCGTGCGAACACGCGCGCAGGTCAATCGGACATCGCGCTTGAGGGGGAGGTGATCGTGCTCAAATCCGGCATTGAGCTGAAGCATCGCATGCTTGGTGCGGTTGCCAAAAAACGTGGCGTCAAGGTCGTCAATGTCATGCATGGAGAGGCATTTGGGGTCTATGACGAGCCCCACTTCTCGATGTTGGGAGAAGCCGCATACGCTGATGCAGTACTTGGCTATGGTAACGCGGTGATAGAGAGCGGGATTCCATATCAATGGCCTCTGGGGGCGGCTACAGAATATATAGGAAGCAATGGCGTCCGTACTGCCCGGATGTATCGGCCTGAATATTGTGGTGTGCGGATTAGCAAAAGCCCGTTGAGCTATTACTATTTCCCAACAACGCTTGCCGGATCCTCACATCGATATGGTCCCTATCGGGACATCCCGGACTCGATCTACATCGAATGGCAAGGTGAGTTGGCTCGCTTGTTCGGTCAGGACCTGACGTTCAAAAGACATCCGAAAGAAAAATACGGTGGTGGTGGAGTGGTAGCCCGCTCACAAGGGGCCAATGGGCCGCTAGAGAAATTGATCGATGAGATCGACGTGTTCGTATTTGATTATGTTGGGACGGCTTTCAACATAGCATGTGCAACGGCAAAACCGGTTGTTTACATCGATCTCGGAATCCGTAACATTCATCCGGAGGCACTCCAAGCGATTAAGGACCGGGTGATTTATATTGATGCCCGGGAAGGCATGCCGACCAAGGAGGAGATTGATGCACGGGTCAGATTTGGCGCTCGTGCAAACACTTATACGCAGCGATACTCTTTGGGCGGGGAAGGAAGAAGAACGCATGCCCTTGCTGCGGGGTTGGTGCGCTGACATATTCATGGACGACACCAAGATACCCGCTCCCGCGCTGCTTAAGTTCTACCAAGAGGCTCTCGCTTCAGTAACGCCCGATAAGCTCGTCCAAAGCGCATTCTCAGCCAAGTCTCATCGGTTGGTGATGGCAGATTTCGCGATACCCATTACCGCTAAGGTAAATGTACTGGGATTTGGAAAGGCAAGCCTGTCAATGTACTTCGCTGTTAGGGAGAAGCTGGGGGCGGGATATCTTGGCAAGAGCCTGGTGGTGACGCATTTGCGAGACAGATCGATGGAAGAACTTTCCGCGAACGAAACGGTGATTCTTTCCTCCCACCCCCACGTGACACACGCCAGCATAGAAGCAGGGAAAAGGGTCGTTGAGTTTGTGGCCAGTCAAAGCGCGGACGATATATTGTTGGTGCTGGTCTCGGGGGGAGGCTCGGCAATGTTAGCCATGCCCGTCGACGGTGTCTCGGCCCAGGCCAAGATGGATTTTATCGCCATGACAATCCGCCAGGGTGTCCCCGAACGAGAAGTGAATGTCATCCGGAAGGCGCTCTCAAAAATCAAGGGCGGGCGACTCGCCGAACTTTCGCGCGCGCAACGTATCGTCAACCTGGTGTTGTCTGATGAACGAGAACATCAACTGAGTGCAATCTCCTCCGGCCTGACGGTATTTAACGACGAAATTGATCCAATTGCTATCATGGACCGATATGCGCTGTGGCCGCTAGCGCCTCCGGAAATATCGAGAGCGTTGAATGATCATGGAAGAAAAGTGAATGTGGCTGGCGGGCTAGCCATATTCAATCTACTCGTGGGTTCGCGTGAGGACTTAATACGTGCGCTGGTGGAACGTGCACCACATTACGGCTACAGTTCCGTGAAGTTGGTAGAGAACCTCCACTCGATTACGCCAGAGTGTGCAGCAGATAGGCTCTGGCGGGAATTTAGTGAATACGGTGCGCAGGTACCGGCAGGGCGCCACCTTGTGGTGGCTACGGGAGAGGTGCAGGTGAAAGTGGCGCCTGGAAAAACCGGGCAGGGTGGCCGGAACCAGCATTTGACCGCACTGATGATGAGGAAGCCACGAATTGTCCCGGGAGATTTTTGCTTTCTTGCAATCGCTACCGATGGTATGGACTTCATGGAAGGAGTTCATGGAGCATTTTTTGACAGCGCGATGATGCCGAAGATTAAGCAATCGCAGGAGGAGATTGCGCAGGAGATCGCCAACACAAACACTTATGCACTACACCAGAGAATGAATAGCCTTGTGCCTGGCGGGAAAACCGGTTCCAATCTATCGGATTTCTTCCTGTTTTCCTTTACCAAGCATTAGTCGTTTGCAACTGTAATGGGCACAAAAGAGAGTAATTTACCGAGTCTGGAGAAGGGTTGGTGAAAACAGTACTGGTTGCGATTGACGAATTCGCAAAGACTTCGGACGAGCCGTTGGCGCTGCTGCGAGAAGCGGGTTTTGCTGTGCTCATGAATGACTCCGGTTATTCACTCGACTATGCGCAACGCGCGGACTTGTACGGAAAGGCGCAGTATGTGATCGCCGGACTTGAGCCCTACCCGGCACCATTCTTTACGCGCTTTCCCGGGATCAGTGCGATTGCGAGGGTGGGCGTGGGTGTGGATGCAATCGATATCGCTGCCGCGAGCGAGAACAATGTGAAGGTTTTGATCACTTCCGATCAGCCTTCCATTTCCGTGGCAGAACTCTGCCTCGCCAATATGATCGCGCTGCTCCGGGGCACCTTCGAGATGAGTGAGCAGCTCAAACGCAAGAATTGGCACCGGATTCAAGGGCGGGATTTGCGCGGTAGCGTCGTTGGCATTGTTGGTTTGGGGAGTATCGGCAAGGAAGTCGCGCGGAGAGTTCATGCCTTTGGCGCACGCATCATAGCGCATGGCAGAACCTGGGACGAGCAATTTGCCACCGAATATGGCATTGCTAGAAGAACGATTCAGGAAATTTTTAGTGAGTCCAACGTCATCACCATACATTTGCCGCACACAAAAGAAACGGATCGTATAATTAGTCGAGACCTCATGTATTCAGTCCAGCCAGGCACGGTGTTGTTAAACACGTCCAGAGCGGGTGTTATCGACAATCTGGCATTGGCGGAGGCAATTCGGGCGGGAAAGTTTGACGGAGCTGCGGTCGATGTCTTTGAGGAGGCGCGAGACCCTTACCCTTATAGCGATCTTGACAGGGTTATCTTGACACCTCATATCGGTTCGCACACCTACGAGACTCGTCGGATGATGGAATTGATGGCAGCAAAAAACATCATTACCTATGCCGCTCTCGAAAGCGGCAGTGCCGGGGAAAAGGCACGAGAACTACTTAGCTACATAGACAAGCACAGCGTAAATTGAAATGAACTTGTCCGACATATCTCTCAACATCTATTCCTTTGGGTACGCGGCTGGCTTTGTGCGTGACGCAGCCAGACGGCTCCCCCCCCTCGGTCTCGATGGGCTGGTTCGCTGTGCATTGGGTCACCGGTTGGGCGGGATCGAGTTTCCCATTGATCGCTATTTTGACATCGAGCACATCGATGATGGCATATCGACTGTCAAGGCGATTCAGGATCGGGGGTTGCGCGTATTCCTGGATCTTGAAAGCATGGACATCGACTATCTGCAAGCCCTGCTGCCTAATTTTCGTGCGCTGAACATGGAAGTGGCGCGGGTGAAGATGGATCAAATCGGCCCCACCCTGTATGGTGGCAATCGATATCTCTCGTCGACTTTTGCCGCGGCTGTGTCGCAGTTCAAGTCGCAATTATGGGAACTGCGTCCGTTGCTTGAGGAATCCGGGGTGGTGCTGGCAATAGAGAATCACCAGGATTTGCACAGCAGCGAACTCGTCGCGATCTGTGAAGAGGCGTGTGGCAGCATTGGTTTGACCTGGGATGTTGGCAATTCGGTTTCGGTCGTCGACACTCCGGAATCTTTCTTCGCTGCGGCAGGCACACACGTGCGCAATGTGCATCTGAAAGACTACACGATTGCCAGTACGGAACACGGGATACGCTTGACCCGTTGCCCGGCGGGGCAGGGATATGTAGATTTTCGTATGGTCCTTAAGCAACTCGACACTAGCCAGGGCATTGCCAACATGTCCATAGAATTGGGGGCGCAGCTATCGCGCGAGTGCGATTTGCACATCGCCGAGTATTGGGCTCCGTATCGGAACTTGCCGGTTTCCACAGAGGCGTTTCTCGGTTACGTTGCTGCGCAGGCAAAGGATGCACACGCCCCTCATAGCGCCTTGGAACGCGGGCTCGACGAAGAGCAACTGATTAATAGTGAGTATGCCGAGATTGAGCTATCGGTAGCCAATCTGGATTCAATAATGAGCGAGATGAGAGATGGACAAGACCGTCAAGAATGTGCTCATTAGCGGCGGAACCCGAGGGCTTGGCCTGGAGTATGCCAGACACCTTTCGGCTAGGGGGTACAACGTTGGTATTACCGACATCAGCCGAAATGCCTGCGGTGTCTATAACGAAATGCCGTCTGTTAAACAATTGCTGGACGAGTTGTCGGCCCAGGGTGGTGTGCCTTGGTTTGAGGCGGCCGACCTGACCGACCCGGCGCAGGTCAATGTAATGCTTGCGTCCTATCTGCGCAAATATGGAGAAATCCATGGGGTGGTGACCAATGCGGGTGGTGACATATCTGGCGCCGACGAAAATGCAGCGGGCGGGAAGGCGGAGAACAATACGTTCATGATTGGTAGTGTCGAGCATGACCGCATTTTCAAACGAAATTTCGATACCTGCTACAACTTGCTCAAGGCGGTCGTCCCGGTGATGAAAGCGCAGGGGTTTGGGAAGATCGTAACGGTTTCCTCGATCAACGCGGTGTTTGGGGTTGACCGCGAAACTTCATATTCGCTGGCCAAGGCAGGCGTGATTCAGCTTACTCGCTGTCTGGCAAAGGAGTTGCGACCTAATGGCATTAACGTCAATTGTGTTGTGCCCGGGCCAGTGAAGACCGGACGCTTTTTGGCGACCCTGAAAGGCCGCAACGAGCACGATCTTGAATCGTTGCACAGCGAAGCCCGCCTCGAGCGAACGGGGAAGCCAAGTGATATAGCACCTGTCATCGAATTCCTGCTTTCTCCGGCCGCTGATTTCGTTTCGGGTAGCTTGCTCAAGGTGGACGGTGGCTTGATCAACCAGCCGCTATAACGCGCTTGTGGCATTTAAATTTGGCATAGGCTATGAACAGGATGATTGATCCTTTCGATTTCGCTGGCACAACGGCATTGGTTGTTGGAGGCGGCTCCGGCATCGGCAGGGAAATTGCCCGCGCTTTGTGCAGCCGCGGCGCAAAAGTCATTATTGCCGGACGCACGGTGGCGAAGCTGGACAGTGTTGTCGCAGAGCTGCGTGGCATCAAAGAGGCGAGTTGCACAGGTGTCGGGGTGGATGTGACGTCCGAGGATTCGGTCAACGCCCTGATGCAGCAAGTGGACGAAGTGATTCCCAACGGTTTGAATATTCTGGTGAACAGTGCGGGAATCAATATTCGATCTCCGCTGGATCAGACGCGGCTCGAGGATTTTCGCGCAGTGATTGATGCCAATCTGACCGGAACATTTTTGGTGACCCGGGCGGCGTATTCACGTCTCAAGAAGCCAGAGTTTGGCAGGGTCATCAATCTGGCCAGTATTTTCTCAACGGTCTCGTATCCACATCGGGTCAACTACGCGTCAAGCAAGGGCGGCGTTCTGATGTTGACGAAGACGCTGGCCGTTGAGTGGGCGCAGGAAGGCATTACCGTCAACGCCATTTCGCCCGGGCCGTTGCTTACCGAGATAAACCAGAAGGTGCTCGACGACCCCAAAAACTACGCGAAATTCTGCGAACGCATTCCCATGCGTCGCTTCGGCCAACCGGAAGAGGTGGTCACGTCCGCGCTTTTTCTTGCGTCCAGACATTCCTCCTATGTGACAGGCGCGGACATTCGCGTCGATGGCGGCTGGACTTCGGCGTAGTCGTATGCGGGCAATTATCTATGCAGCAGGGGTGTCGCGCAGATTGCAATCGCTGGCGGTCAATGGGCTGAAAGGTTTGTTGCCCCTGGGCAAGCAGTGCATCGTCGAATATCAACTCGATTGGATTTCGCGCCTACCGATTTCCGAAATAATCATTGTCATCGGTCATGAGCACGAGGATTACAAAAGAACGATCGGCTCTAGCTACCAAGGAATCGAAATTGTCTATGTCTACAACAAAGATTACAAGACAAAAGGCAATATGCTGAGTCTCTGGTGCGCGCGCGAGTACTGTGATACGGATGTCCTTTTCACTACAAGCGACCTGGTCTGCGATCCCGTTAATATTGAAGCATTTATCCGGACAAGCATCGGCAACAAGATACTGGTCGATTCAATCAGCACACACCTGTTCCATGACGCCGACCCGGTCAAAACCTGTATCGAAGACGGTAGGGTTCGAGGGTTGCTGAAGGAGTCGGATCGCTTGAAACATGTTGATGGCGTCGCAATCGGCGTATACCAATTCAGTCGTGAAGGCATTTCAAAAATCCTGGCCGATATTGAGCTTAAAATTTCATCCGGTATGGACGATCTATCGCTTTACCGTGCCATCGACGCCGTGCTGGGCGAGACCGAGGTTTTTCCGGTGCAGGTCAAAAATGGGAACTGGTGCGACGTCGATACGCCGGAAGAGTATCGACACATGCTTGTGCACAGCCTGCCGTGGTTTGACGAAAAGAAAGAGCTCAATGATTGAGAACCTTTTCGGCCGCCCCGGCTCATCTGCCCGGCCACAGCCTTTCTTTCGTCAAAGTTGCAATGGGATTCTTATCAGCGATGATGCCTCTTACTGAAATGCGTTCTCAGTGCCCTGCCTGTGGGACTGCCATGCGCGGTGATGCAAGCCGATACAGCTATACGCCGACAACCATGGACAAGCTTGCGGTCTTCGATGAGCGCGCCATTGTTTGCTGTGCTGCCTGCGAATTTGGCATGATCGAGCGCGACGTCGACGCAGCTGAACTGGCGTCCTATTACGCTTCGGCCTACTCTGGCAAGGCGAAAAAGAATGCCGAGACCAAGGCAGTGGACCTGCGCACACGTTACGCCTACGATCCGCGCTCCGCTTCGCAACTTGCGCTCATCAGGCAACATCATGAGGTTCATTCGGACAGTGTGATTGTTGAAATCGGCGCGGGTACCGGTGATATGTTGTTTTCACTCAAACAGTCCGGTTACCGTGGTCGCTATATAGCATTTGAGCCGCAGAGGGAAGCGCACGACGTTCTAATCAGCCTGGGCGCCGAGGTTCATGGGGTGGTGTTTGACCTGGAGCAGGCCAGAAAATATGCAGATACGGCAAACCTGGTCATCATGTCCCATTCATTAGAGCACTTCAATCCGGGCAGCATTCCGCAAGTGGTGGAGGGGGTAAGTGTGATGCTGCGGGCAGGCGGGTGTTTCTTCTGCGAAGTGCCCAACGCAAATCTGACGAAATATCCCAATGCCGGGGAGCGGGTGGTTCCCCACCTCAGCTTCTTCAGTGAAGAAGCGTTGCGGCGCGCTGTCACCAGCAAGGGATTGGCGGCAATATTTTCGAGCACCTGTGGCGATAGCCAAATCGGCAAAAACCATCAGGCACAACTGGCCGCGCTTGAGAAATCGGGGGCGTTCGTCTATGTGCCCGATCCTGAGACAGGGGTGCTCCGAAATCAGAAGTACCATGAATATCTGAGAGAGAAAACAAGGCGACAGCAACTGAGACGCATGATGCTCAATCTGCTGATGAAAGTACTTGGGCGGCGGCTCTTATTCAAAGCAATCGATCTGCTGCGTCGTTGGCGGCAGAAGCCGCACAATGAAGTACTGAGCTCAAGTGCATTTTGCTATGGGGCGGACAGGGAATTCATCCGTCTGCTTGCGCAGAAATAATTGCGCCCAGGATCTTCCGAATGAACAACCCATTGAAACATCACAACTAGCTATTTGGATAAAGACGATGCTAAAGAAATTTGACCTTCAATCAAGTCCATTCATTATTGCTGAGGTCGGTCAGAATCATCAGGGCAGCCTGGATGTGGCGCGCGAGTACATCAGAATGTTTGCAGATACCGGCGCACACGCAATCAAGTTTCAAACCAGGAATAATGCCTATCTGTTTTCGGAGTCGGCATACAACAAGGCCTACGAAAGCGAAAACGCGTTTGGTGAATCCTACGGCGCGCACCGCGAGGCGCTGGAGCTCAAGCCGGAATGGCTGCCAATTCTGAGAGACGATTGCCATGCGCATGGCATGCGTTTCATGTCCACCCCATTCGACGAGCCGAGTCTGGAACTGTTGTGTGATGTCGGGGTGGATGTCCTGAAGGTGTCGTCATTCGACCTGGGGAATCTCCCATTAATTTCGAAGATTGCATCGAAGGGAATCCCCGTCGTGATCAGCGTTGGGGGCGGGAATGTAGAGCAGATACGGAGCAGTGTCGAGACGATTTTGCAAGTCAATGATGATTTGGCCATCCTTCATTGCGTCTCCGAATATCCCTGTGATGTTGAGCGCCTCGGGCTTGAGAATATTCGCGTACTGGAAAAAGAATTCCCCGATTGCACGATTGGGCTCTCCGATCATTTCAACGGCATATTGTCCGGGCCGGTTGCCTATATGCTGGGTGCCAGAGTGTTCGAAAAGCATGTAACCCTGAACCGGGCGTGGAAGGGCACTGACCACAGTTTTGCCCTTGAGCACCACGGATTCAAGAATTTTGTGCGCGACATTGTGCGTGTGCCCTTGATGATGCCGCCCAAGCCGGCTAATGAACTGGGCAGTGAGCCGGTGTTCAAGAAGCTCGGGAAATCGCTGGTCGCGGCCCGCGATATCGAGCAGGGCGAGGCGCTCTCACTGGAAAATTTGTCAGGCAGGATATTTCAGAGCCAGCACCTTCCTGTGCGCGAGTCCGGGAAGTTGATCGGCAGGAAAGCTGCAAAAAAAATTCTGGCCGGACAGCTCATCACGCTCGATGTGGTTGAGTGAATTTCTCCTGTGCTGACATTGCTCAGCGTCAGAGCCTTGCTGCACATAACGCTTCGTGCCGCTGCGGAAAATGCTCCTGCAGCGTGTGCCACTGGGCTCGGGCGTGGCGGTGTGGGATCAAGCATTGAGCAAATCTTTAATAACTATGCAGACTGATTGCGTGCCCTATGCGCGGGAGGTAGATGTCTTGGTGGATCAGCAAGTGCTTTCCGCAGTGCGGCTCATCATCCTCGATTTCGATGGCGTTCTCACGGATAACTTTGTTTATGTATCGGAGCAAGGGCTTGAATCAGTTCGCTGCAATCGGAGTGATGGAATAGGGATATCCAGGGTGCGCTCGCTCGGTGTCCGGGTTGCGATTGTTTCGACCGAGACCAACGGCGTTGTAGCTGTGCGTGCCAGGAAATTGGACATCCCATGCCAGCACGGCGTAGAGGACAAGGCGGCAGCGGTCCTTGCGCTACAGAAGACGTATGCTGTTTCCGCCAGCGAAACCCTGTTTGTCGGCAACGACATTAACGATCTGGGCGCGTTTGCTTCTGTTGGCGTGCCCGTGGCAGTATCGGACGCCTATCCCGAGGTATTTCCGCATGTATTGTTCCGAACGCAAAGGCCGGGCGGGCACGGCGCGGTAAGAGAAGTGTGCGATCTCGTCTATCACGCCATTGTAAATAGCCAAGAGAAAGATAAGGCGTAACTATGCAAAGTGATCGATTCTTCGACGTCACTGATGAGTTGGTTGCAATCACCGGAGTGTCGGGGCAACTGGGCTTGCAATATGCAAAGACGTTCCTGGACCGTGGTGCGCGTGTGATTGGGCTGGACAAAGTGGAGTCGGCTGGCGCGCGCGAACTGAGCCGTGAAAACCCGTCCCGGTTGCTCAATGTGACTGCCGATGTGACGGACAGGCAATCGCTTGCCGGAGCTTTGGCCATTGGCACGGAGAAATTCGGCAAGGCACCGACAGTGCTGATCAACAATGCGGCGATAGATGCTCCGCCGTCAGCGCCGATAGAAGAGAATGGGCCGTTCGAGTCCTACCCCGAGCAGTCGTGGGATCTCGTCATGGAGGTCAATCTGAAGGGGGTATTCCTTGCATGTCAGGTCTTTGGCGCTGCCATGGCGGCGGCAGGCAAGGGGTCGATTATCAATATCGCCTCCATCTATGGCATGGTGTCGCCGGATCAATCGATCTACGACTATCGCAGAGCGCGTGGCGAGACTTTCTTTAAACCGGTGGCCTATTCAGCTTCAAAATCCGGGATTCTGAATCTGACGCGCTATTTGGCGGTCTACTGGGCAAAGAAACACGTTCGTGTGAATTCACTCTCTATTGCCGGTGTGTTCAATGGACAGGAACGTGAATTCATCGATGCCTATTGCGGTCGCATTCCAGTAGGCCGGATGGCGGATAAAGACGAGTACAACGGCGCTGTCGTATTTCTGGCCAGCGCAGCATCAAGTTACATGACGGGAGCCAATCTCGTCGTTGACGGTGGCTGGACGGCAATATGAACTCTGTAAG
>JACCDX010149884.1_pt1 | contig 25189 bp, 18 predicted proteins | sample 7449681 | NCBI WGS metagenome assembly JACCDX01 (sample SAMN15323450, study PRJNA562643) | freshwater metagenome | isolation source: river surface water | place: USA:Blue River Watershed | collected 2017-08-18
CCCACCTTGGTCTGATACGCAATCTGACCGCCCAATTGCTCCACAATCTTTTTAGAAATCGCCAACCCCAATCCCATACCCGAATTCTTGGTGGAGAAATTGGGAGAGAAAATCTTGTCCCTCAAGGTCTCGGGAATGCCCTTTCCATTGTCTGCAAAATCCACAAATACCCGCTTGCCCTTCACCTGTAAAGTGGCCGCGATATTCCCCGACCGCTCCGCAGGAATCGATTGAATGGCATTCTTTAAAATATTGGTAAAAACCCGCCCCAACTGCAACGGATCAGCCTCCACAAACACTTCCTGTCGATCAAATTTCCAATCGATGGGCATATCGCTTTCCTTGCCCAACAACAAAACCGCATCAGAAACAACCTGCACCAAATTCACCCGCTCCAACTTGGGCTCCGGCATCTTCGCAAACGAACTAAACTCCTCCGCCATCTGAGCCAACGAATCAATTTGCCGAATCAACAACTCACTCGTTTTTTGGATCTTTTCTTTCAAATTCACATCGTCGCGCTGCAGCGAGAATTGCAAGTGCTGCAACGACAATCGCATTGGTGTCAAAGGATTCTTGATTTCATGTGCCACCTGCTTCGCCATCTCGCGCCACGCCCCTTGCCTTTCGCTCTCAGCCAACAAATTCAAACTGTTATCCAACTCCACAATCATCTTGTTGTACTCCTTTACGAGCAACCCAATCTCATCGTTTTTCTCCCATTCCAAAGGTTGATTTCGCTCCCCTATTTTCACCGATGCCAACTGCTTCCGTATCAAATTCAAGGGCAATGCAATCCTTTGCGCCACCAAATAAGCTATCACAATCATGATCGCAAACACCAAAGCGAACAAATTGATGATCGTTACGGCATACTCTGAAATGTCGCGATACAAATCCCTTCGATTCGAAAAATAGGGCAAATTCAAATACCCCTTCACCTGCAAATCCTTGTTCAACAATGCCGTGTAAGAAGAAATATAATCCAAGTCCCCCAAGCTCTCGTTCACCAAAGAAGTAGAAGACCCCAAGGCATCCATTTTCTTATATACAGCCGGATTCATCAATCGCCCGCGAACACTCTCCTCAATCAATCGATCATTCGTAGACACCAACAATGTGCCATCGGCGCGATACAAATTGATATCCGTGTTGTAATACTCCGCCAAATCATACACCAAGCCCGTTTGATACTTATCATATACCGCGTCGATGTTGATTTTACTGCTCAGTTTCGATGCGATTTCGTGTGTCTTCTGTCGCAATTCATCCTTCTGACTCTCAGAATAATTCCTTACAAAATAATTCACCGTCACAAACAGCACCACCAAAAACGTAGCAAATACCATCCACGTTACATACAACTGCAATCGATTGGAAATGAACAACTCGCCCTGACTTCCCAATGGCATTCGGCTCCTTAAGTTCTTGAGCAACTTCAATTTTTGCCCGGTGATATTCCCCATCACAATCAATCGCTGCCGAACCCAAAGCACAAAATAATACAACATCACCAGCATGATGCCACCCAATCCCAAAACAGTAAATCCAGTTAACGAAGAAATGAAATCTACTTCACTGCGCGAAAGCACCACCGTATTCTTGGCACCATCCTTCAAAACAAAATGATTCACACCCTCTTGAGAAATAAACCCATTCAACGCCGCGAATGAATTGCCCAAGGGATAATCTACCGAACCATAAGAATAATTCAATCGGTTGTTGTTGTAAATGGCAAAACTATATTGATTGTCTGCATACAGCGGCTCCAAAACACTGCGATTGAACAAATCACTCAACCTACCTTCCATGGACGACAAGCGGGGCGATAAAATCACAAAATACACCCCATGATAGCCCGCCATGCTGCTCACATCAAATCGCCCAATAAAACTACCCTTCAGCTTGTAATTATTCACCTTCACAAAATTCCCTGTCACCGGCACACAATCTTCGCTCTTATACAACTTGTGAATGGATGGATAATCATACGAATTCTCTTGTCGGTACGACCGCCCAAGCGCATTAAAATCCAAGAAATTCACCTCAAAATCATTGATATATGGGCCAAAATACAACTCCCTCAGGCGCTTCTCAAATTCCGCTTTGGTTTCATCTGTGCATGTGTAATAATCCACGATGCCTTTATCGAGCAGCAATTGTTTCTCCGTTTGTCCCAACCTTTCGGCCGTTTCAACGTCGGTACCTTCCAATAAATTTTGCGCCAAAAAAGTACGTGTTCTTTTCTCTTTGATGGCCGATTCTTCGCCAAACAAACTACTCACAACCACACCAGCCAGAACCACGCGCAACACAACCCGCAGCCAATCCTTGCGATCTGCCATCCACCATTCAAAACCCAGCCAAGCATATACAAACCCCAGCCAATAGGGGAACAACGCCTGCAAATCCCAATTCGTATATACGAACACCAAGGGCGGCAAGGTATGGGCCACCGAAATCAATCGCACCACCCAAGGCTTTTGCTTGTGCAATTCCAACCAGGAAAACCCAAACATTCTGTAAAACAACACCCACTGCGTGGCCAAAATCCCCACACTCACAAACGAGAACAAATCGAGGCGATGGAACTGCTGAAAATCCAGATTGATCTTACCCTCTTGCACCAAATTCACGCCATTGCGCAACAGCCAAACCAACACCCACAAACTGCCTTGCATAAACACATTGGAGGCGATAAAAGGCCCCAATTCTATGGTGGTTCGATTCACCCATTGCTCCAACCAGCGAACGGCGCTGCTGATCATGAACAACCCCAAAATCGAAATAAATATCAAATGTCCCAGAGAACCGCCACTCCAATCCGAATAAAACAAATCCGAGGAGAACACCGAAGTTTCTTTCAGGGCCATCAGCGTGTAATCATTCTCAAACAACCAAGAAATACCCAACCAAGAAAGCACAATCCCACTCACCACCAGCAACTGAGCATTGTCTTTCTTGAACATAGAAAAAACCGCCATGCTCACCACCAAACAACCCGCCAAAAACAGCAAATCAAACCAAAAAACGTGCTTGTAATTGTCAACCACCAAATAGAACAATTCCACCTCCGGCACAATCACAGGGGTAGAATTCTCTACCGGATTCCGCGAAATGGAATACTCTATGGGGTTGGGATCTTGAAAACCCCGAACCTGGGTGTAAGAAACCGTTTTGGCTTCAATCAATGGAAGCACATAGGCAAACGACTTCCCATCGCGGCGATAGCGGTACACCGCAACGTACCAATTCCCCTGTCGTTGCAACTCAATTTCCTTATCAAAATTGGCCGATATCTGAAAATTCTGGGTTGACCAAAACACCGGATTCCCAAATTCATACACGAAAAAATCAATGTTCTTGCGTTGCAAAGTTTTGGCATATTGGGTATATCCTGCCCAACTCAAATGCGTACTCTTCAACAACAATTGCTCCTGTCGATCGATGGAATCATCAACCAACTTCACCAACTCCGCCGCCTGAATCATGGCCAACTCAATTTGGTCTGAACGAAGCTTCAATCCCTTTTCAGCACCCAAATTCTGTTCGCGAACCATCAATACCTGAGACACGGCTATCAGGATCGCTCCCAAAAAGATCAACAAGGTATTTCGTTGGAATAAATTCATGCAATCATTTGTTATTCAAAGGTATGGTGTAAAATACAACCACAAAATTCTTATAAAAAAGTGTGTCCCACCAAATAGTGATTCACGTAGTCCTCCACCGCCAACTCCAAAGGGGTAAACGGAATCACATATCCCGCCGCCACCAAACGATCCATATTGGCCTCTGTATGATACTGGTATCGATCCCTGATGTCTGCCGGCATATCCACAAAATCTATGTGCTCGGGCTTATCTAATGCCGCAAAAACCGCCTTCGCCAAATCCAAAAATGTTCTGCACTGCCCTGTTCCCAAGTTGTACAATCCCCCATTTTTTCGGGCGTTAAAAAAGTGCATCAATACAGACAATACATCTTTTACATAAATAAAATCACGTGCCTGCTCCCCGTCTTTGTAATCGCTGCGATGGCTGCGAAACAAACTCACCTTTCCGGATTCTTTGATCTCATTGAACGCATGAAATACCACCGAAGCCATCCGGCCTTTGTGATATTCGTTTGGACCAAACACATTGAAAAACTTGAAACCCGACCAAAACGGCGGCTCATTCCCTAGGGCAATTTGATCCATCACCCACAAATCAAATGTGTGCTTGCTGTTCCCATATGGATTCAACGGTTTCAACGCACTCAAACCTTCCGGGGCATCTGAAAAGCCCAATTCACCATCCCCGTAAGTGGCCGCCGAAGAGGCATATATCAATGGAATGTTGTGCTCCACGCAGGCGTTCCACATCTTTTGTGAGTAGTCTACATTCAAGGTATGCAACACCGCCTCATCAAATTCGTTGGTCTTCGTTCTGGCACCTATGTGAAAAACAAATTGAATTTTACTGGCATTTACAGCCATCCACTGAAAATATTCCATGCGCTCAACCTTTTGCATAATCGACTTACCATCAAGGTTTTGCGATTTCTCAGTAGCAGAAAAATCGTCCACCGCCACCAATTCTCCGTAGCCCATGCGCTGCAACTGACCCAACAAGGCCGAGCCAATAAATCCCGCCGCTCCAGTAACAACAATCATTACAACAAACCTACAACGATTTTTTCATGTGTGAAACCCCCGTTTTGCATTCACATGTGCCACAAGATTGGCGTATAATTGCAGTAGCCATGAGCCAGAAAAAACAAAACCTCACTTGGTACATCCTCGCCGCCATGATCATTGGCGCTGTGGTTGGACAGTTCATACATATATACTACCCAGAAACCGTCCAAATCAAAGACGCCAGTGGAGAATTAAAATCCATTGTGCGATCTGAGCAAATTGGACAGTATTTCAAAATCCTTACCTCTGTTTTCTTGCGATTGGTGCAAATGATCATCGCGCCTTTGGTCATTACCACCCTCATCGTGGGCATCGCCAAAATGGGCAACTTGAAGGCCGTAGGTCGTGTGGGTGGCCGTTCGATGCTTTGGTTTTTCAGCGCCTCATTGGCTTCACTTTTACTGGGATTGATGTTGGTAAACTTTTTCGCCCCAGGGGCTGGGCTTCATCTCACGGTGAACAACATCGACACCAGTGCTGCAAGCGAAGTCATTGGCAAAACGCAAAGTTTTTCGGTACAACACTTCATCGAACACCTGTTTCCCAAAAGTTTGTTCGAGGCATTGGCAACCAACGAAATATTACAAATTGTGGTTTTCTCCATCTTTTTTGGAGTGGCTTTAACCCAATATGGCGAAAAAGGCGAAGGCATCATCAAAACGCTCGACAACCTCAGCAAAGTCATTTTGATATTGGTGGGATATGTGATGTGGTTTGCGCCATTGGGCGTATTCGGAGGTATCACCGCCATCATCGCCACCAAAGGATTGGGCATTCTCAAAGTCTACGGCTACTACATGGGCTCATTTTATTTGGGATTGGCCTTGCTTTGGGCCCTGCTATTGGCTGTGGGATATTTCATCTTGCGCAAGCGATTGGGCACACTGCTCGGACATCTAAAAACCCCATTGATGGTCGCCTTCAGCACCACTTCTAGCGAAGCCGTATTCCCCAAACTCACCGAAGAATTGGAGAAATTCGGCTGCCGTAAAAAGATTGTGAGTTTTATCCTCCCCTTGGGTTATTCTTTCAATCTTGATGGTTCGATGATGTACATGACCTTCGCATCGATCTTCATCGCACAAGCCTTCGACATCCCGCTCGATTTGGGCACCCAACTCACCATGCTCTTGGTTTTGATGCTCACTTCCAAAGGCATTGCCGGCGTGCCCCGCGCATCTTTGGTGGTAGTTGCTGCTACATGCGCGATGTTCGATATTCCTGCCGAAGGCATCGCCCTGATATTACCCATCGATCACTTTTGCGATATGGGACGTTCAATGACCAATGTTTTGGGCAATGGATTGGCAACCGCAGCCATCGACAAATGGGAAAAAGACGAGTAACATGTTGAACCCTTCCAACGAGTGGACCGCCGAGCTACCTGCCACCGAATCTCAAGAGATGACCATGGCCGTTCGAGACCAAATTGAAAAAGATTTTGGTTTGATGGGATTTACCTTTTCCCAATCAAACTACCCCACCCTTGAATCCATATTGGAAGAACTCACACAATGCATCGCCACGCTACAAACCCAACACCACAGCACCTGGATGAAGGTGGTTTATCGCGTAGACCTCACAGAAAAACAATATAAATTTGTTCAAAGAATGGGCGGCAACACCCCCGAAAACATGGCCAAAGCCGTTGTATTGAGAGAATTCCAAAAGGTATATACCCGCAAGCACCTCAGTTAGTTTGTTTATTCAGCCACATTTGGCGAAATTTGTAAACTTATGGAATTGAAAGACGTTGTATCAGTAACGGGCATGCCCGGATTGCACAAGATTTTAGGAAGAAACAAAAGCGGCTTGATCTTGGAATCATTGACCGATAACAAGCGCTTTGGAACCAACCCAAGACAGCGCATCAGCGTATTGAGCGATATCGCCATGTTCACAGAAGAGGAAGAAGTAAAACTCGCTGTGGTCTTGATGTCGATCAAAGCCCTCGAAGACGCCGGCACTGCAGTTCCTACCCCAAAAGCAGACAACGACGAAGTGAAAGCATTCATGGCCAAAGTACTCCCAAATTACGACCGTGAGCGCGTATATACTTCAGATATGAAGAAATTGTTCGTTTGGTATGGCATGTTGAAAAACATCGATTTGGATTGGGCCAACCTCGACAAGGTAGAAGAAACCGTAGAAAGCACCGATGGCGATGCACCCAAAGCCACCGAAAGCAAAGCGAAAAAAGCCACTGCAGCACCCAAAAATACGGCCATCAAAAAGCCAGCAGCCGGTGCAAAAACCAAAACCACCACGCCCCGCAAAATGGGCAGCTAAGTGTAATATGCACACCCCTTTCCTTCCCAACCCGTTCATCGTTACTTCCAAAGACGATGTGTTACCTCTGTACGAACAACTCGTTAACAGAAACATCCACTCTGCCGAAGATTTTCAACAGCTGCTGCAAGATGTGAGCGACCTAGAAAGCGCTTTGTCTGAAGACATGGCTTGGCGATACATCCGCATGACATGCGATACCCAAAACCAAGAACATGAAGCCGCTTATCTCAACTTTGTTCAGGAAATCCAGCCCCACCTATCCCCGCTCGAAGACCAACTCAATCGCAAAATTGTAGACAGCGAATTTTCTGGGCAGTGGAGAAATCAAAGCAATGCCAACGAAATCTATTTGCGTGGCATTCAGGGCGCCGTAGAGATATTCAGAGAGGCCAACATACCGTTGCACAGCGAGCTGTCAACCTTGGCCCAAGAATACTCTTCCATCCAAGGAAGTATGTCGATCCAATGGGAAGATCAAACCATTACCCTGCAACAAGCCAGCAATATTCTCATGCAAACCGATCGCAACAACCGCGAAAAAGTTTGGCATTTGATGCAATCACGCCGCAGCCAAGACACCGATAAACTCAATGAATTGTTCAATAAAATGGTTGCCTTGCGCCACCAACTCGCCATCAATGCGGGATTCAACAATTTCAGGGATTATATGTTCAAGGCGATGGGCCGTTACGATTACAACGCCGATGCTTGCAAGGACTTTCACAATAGCGTAGAAACTTCAGTGGTTCCCATGCTGAAAGACCTCATGAAGCACCGCAAATCGTTGATGGGCTTGGAAGTATTAAAACCTTGGGATACTCAAGTAGACCCATTGGGCCGTTCACCCCTCAAACCGTTCGATGGGGGCGAAGAATTGCTCAAAAAAGGCATCGATTGCCTCAATGGTATAGACCCTTTCTTTGGTGAATGTATTTCTACCATGGAATCCCATCAGTTGTTAGACCTAGACTCTCGTTTGGGCAAAGCACCCGGTGGATACAACTACCCATTGGCAAAAACCAACATGCCTTTCATCTTTATGAATGCCAGTGGCAATCTAAGAGACGTAGAAACTTTGGTTCACGAGGCAGGCCATGCCATTCACAGCTTCGAGATGGCCCCGCTGTCGTTAAACGCATACAAAAATACGCCCAGTGAAGTGGCTGAATTGGCCAGCATGAGCATGGAATTGCTCACCATGAATACTTGGAATGCGTATTTTTCGGATGAAGATTTACTCAACCGCGCCAAAGCCGAACAACTCGAAGGCATTTTAAGCACCCTTCCATGGATTGCCCAGGTAGACGCTTTTCAACATTGGATCTACGAAAACCCAACCCATACCACCGAAGAAAGAACCGCAAAGTGGCTTGAGCTCTCTGCGCGATTTGGCAGTGGCGAAGTAGACTATACCGGATACGAAACAGCCATCGCCCACGCTTGGCACAAGCAACTACACATTTTCGAAGTACCTTTCTATTACATCGAATATGGATTTGCACAATTGGGCGCCATTGGGGTTTGGAGAAATTATATCCAATCAGGCAAAGAGGCCTTGGAAAACTACAAGGCTTTCTTGAAACTTGGCAACACCGAAAGCATCCCCAAAATCTATGAGACGGCGGGCGTGAAATTCGAATTTTCAGAGAGCTACATCCATGAATTGATGTCGTTCGTGAAAGCCGAATTGCAACAATTCCAATAATTTCCGCATCACCCACGTCAACTCTCATCTCCTATAAGGAACTGTATTCGCCCTATCAAAAGAGCAAACCACCTCCATCATTTTTGAGTCATATATGTTGTTAGATGCACTGTCTTGCTCAACTGAGCGATACTTATTGTATTTTTGCGCTGCATGAAAAAATTATTCTTACTGGCCATGGGTGTGGCAGCAATGAGCGCCCTCACAGCCCAAAAAATTGATTTGGATCGCGTTTATGTAGCTCACCAATACCGCGATTTGCCATCTACACCATTGGATAGTACTTGGAGAACCTACAACGTGAGGGTTGAAGTGCCTAGTACCATTTCTGGCGCAATGTCGGCCAGCTCAATCGAAGACCGCATCAACTTGCAAGGTTGGAAAAAAGTATACGGCGGCGGACACGCACAAATCACCATCAATTTTGACGATTTGATGTTCGACGGTCAGAAAATCGAGAACCGCAAAGAAGAAATCAAAAACAAAGAAGGTGTAGTCACTGCAACCAATTATTACTACTGGTCTGTGGTAAAATACAGCATCGGCGGTACTTATTCTGCAAAAGATTGGCAAGAAAACGCCTTGATCAACCGCAGCAATATCAACGGAACAAGCTCTACCCAAATGGAGTGGAAAAGCCCTGAGTTCAGAAGCATGGGTGAAGCCGATCGCTATTTCAGCAACAACCGCGCTGCCATCTCTAACAAATTGGTGAAAGAACACATGGAAACCATGTTGGCAAACATCAACAACAGCATCAACGACAAATACGGTTTCCCCGTAAGCACAGACCAAGTGACTTTGTGGACCACCGATTCTAAAAAGCACCCAGAAAACGTAGCGTTCATCGAGAACATGACCAAAATGAAGGCCAGCATCGCCAAGGTAAATGCCAACGGCATCGACGCCGCTACCCGTGCCGAATTGATGAGCAGCATTGAGTACATGACCACCGTAAAAGGCAAATACGCCACAGAAGACAAAGGAGATCGCAAAATGCGTTATGCGTGTTCTTACAACAATGCCGTTTTGTATACCATTTTGGATATGCCCGACAAAGCCATTGAAGAATGCAATGCATTGGTTGCCAACGATTACGATGTAAAAGATGGTGAGAAAATGATTGAAAAGTTGAATAAAATCAAGGCTTTGATGGCCAAAAACAACAAAGTAAGTCGCCATTATCCTATCGACACCACCAAATTCAACACACCCAATTGATTATATTCCCCTTCAGGGAATGTGATTGAGTGAATATGATCCAAAGAAAAGGGGCCCACTGGGCCCCTTTTCTTTGGATCGTAATTAAAAACTACTTTACTAATGCGTTACAATCCTGTAACGATTACAAGTTCCCTCTGCTGGCTTGCTCGCGTTCGATGCTCTCAAACAAGGCCTTAAAGTTACCTTTTCCGAAGCTCTTGGCGCCTTTGCGTTGGATGATCTCAAAAAACAACGTGGGTCTATCCTCAACAGGCTTGGTAAAGATTTGTAGCAAATAACCACTCTCGTCGCGATCAATCAATACATTCAAGGCTTTCAATGCTTCCAAATCCTCATCGATGTGCCCCACTCTATCCAACACATCATCGTAATAAGTTTCTGGTACGTACAAGAAATCTACGCCACGCTTGCGCAACTCTCCCACGGTGTGAATGATATCATAGGTTTCTACAGCGATGTGCTGAACACCTGCTCCACCATAAAAATCCAAATATTCTTCAATTTGCGACTTCTTCTTACCATCGGCGGGCTCGTTGATTGGGAATTTGATGTACCCGTTTCCGTTGCTCACAACCTTACTCATCAGCGCACTGTACTCGGTGCTAATGTCTTTATCATCGAAAGTGAGCAGCAATTTAAAGCCCATCACATTCTCATAAAACTCCACCCAATCATTCATTTTACCCAACTCCACATTGCCCACGCAGTGATCCACATATTTCAATCCCACAGGAGTCACTTCCATCGCGTTTGTAACGGCTTTGTATCCAGGCAAAAACGCGCCTGTATAATTTTTTCGCTCGATAAACTTGTGAACGGTTTCCCCATAAGTATAGATGCCGCTAATCACCACTGAACCAAACTCATCCTCAATCACAGTGGGCTCCATGAAAGGACGGGCACCACGCTTTACCGTTTCATTGAAACTCGCAGTGGCATCATCCACCCACAAACTCAAGAACTTAACACCATCGCCATGCTGGGCTTGATGATTGGTGATATCGCTGTTGGGAACCAAAGAAGTGGTTAACACCAATCTGATTTTTTCCTGTTGCAACACATAACTCGCACGATCCCGCACACCGGTTTCTGGTCCAGCATACGCCACCAACTTATAGCCCCATGCCATCTGATAATAGTATGCGCTTTGCTTGGCGTTACCCACATAAAATTCCAAGTGATCGGTTCCGTTCAAGGGCAAAAAATCCACCTGGGTGGTTACTGTGTCTAAGGTTGATGTTTCCATGAGGTTAAAAGTTCAATAAAATACAAATTTACGAAATCTGCATGGGAATTGCGCAAGAATACGATTACTGATTACCGTCCCAAGCGATGCGATGGTTTGGGCATCTTCATGGGTGGCTGACGGATTGACAATCAATCATCAATTGGGGTCCACAACCACGTCGATGCGCACCGCCCGCCACAACAAATGGGCCAATGCGGCTTCTCTGGCTTGTTGAACGAGGTGTTTGGCGGCATTCAATTTGGCGGATTCCCTGGGAATCTTCACCACAATTTGTTGAATGAACCGATTTTTTACACGGGCGACCGAAGGAACCTGGGGCCCCAGCACCAGGTTCCCCAATTGCTTTCGCAATTGGTCGGCCAGCCAACGGCTGGCCTCGGTCGCCACCTGGGCATCCAAATGCTTCACATCAATTTTTAACAGTTTCGTAAATGGTGGATACCCAAAAACTTCCCGTTGCTCCATCTCCGTTTCCATCAACCCATTATAATCGCCCGTTTTCAAGGCCTTCAACACCTCGTGTTCTGGCTGATACGTTTGAATCATCATCACCCCACGCTCCGCTCGCCGACCAATCCTACCCGCCAATTGCTGCAATTGCTGAAACGCCCGCTCATGACTTCTAAAATCTGGAATGTGCAACAACATGTCCGAATCAGGCACCACCACCAAACCAATGTTCTCGATATCAATGCCTTTGGCCAGCAATTGTGTACCCACCAAAATATCAATCTCTCCGCGCTCAAACGCCAACAATATCCGCTGAAAATCATCGCGCTTACGCATGCTCTGCTGATCAAACCGCCCCACCCGCGCCTTTGGAAACAACTGACTCAACTCCTCCGCCAATTTCTCCGTACCCGTGCCTTTCAACCGCAAATCTTGCGAACCACAAGCCACACATTTCGATGGCACCACCTGCTGATAACCACAATAATTGCAACGCTGATTGTCGGAACTTTTGTAATACGTTAACGATATATCACAGTTTTTACATTGCGATGTAAGTCCACAATCCCCACACTCTATATAGGGCACATACCCTTTGCGATTGTGATACACCACCACCCGTTGCTTCAAATCCATCGCCGATTGAATGGCCAATTGCACAGGATCTGAAAACATGGAATTCATTTTTCCCGCTTTCTTTAGCTCACCCACGTTTAAATACATCAATTCCGCGGCCTTTCCCCCATCGTACTTCTCATTGAGCTCTGCCAATACCACCCGCTGCTGTTTCACCGCAAATTGCATCTCGTAACTCGGTGTAGCAGAACCCATTACAAACTTGGCATCGTGCAATTTCGCCAATTGAAATGCCGCATCTCTGCCGTGATAAAAGGGCTTCTTATCAAATTGCTTATAGCTCGATTCATGCTCCTCATCCACCACAATCAACCCAAGATCGGTAAACGGAGCGAAAACTGCCCCTTTGGTACCCACCACAAATTGAATTTGATTCTTTAAAATTCGATCATAAAGCTCTGTTCTTTCATGAGAACTGTAGAAATGGTGCCATACCCCAATCTCCACCGGTAAAAAGGCACTCATTTTGGCCACCAAATGCTCAGTAAGTGCCACCTCTGGCAGCAAATACAACACTTGCTTTCCGTTGGCCAGCGCCTCTTTCACCAACTCCATATAAATATGTGTTTTCCCCGATCCCGTAACGCCAAACAGCAAGGCAGGCTGCTGCGCCTCAAGCGCGTTCCTCACCACATCCAAAGCCGTTTTTTGCAACGCAGTGAGCTGATAATCCTGCGCACCACCACGAGTCACCTGAAGGTGATCGCGTCGGCGCTTCACCAACGACACAAAAGTCTTCTTCTCCAACTGTTTCAACACCGCTCGCTCAACCCCCATCCCCTTAACAATCATCTCCACCGGCATTTCACGCTTGCCCGTACCCAACACATGCATCATCGCCTCGTATTGCTTCTGTGCCCTTCTCTCCATCACCCCCAACGCCGCATTCGCACGGTCCGCATCGCCCCAAATCAACCCCAATTCCAAAAATTCTTCATACTTGGGTCGATAATTCTCTTTCAACTCCTCTTCCATTACCACCAACCCGCGCAAATACAACGATTTCACGTGCTTCAACACATTCTTTACCGCCAATTTCTGATGTATCTCATCGAGCGATAACCCATCCTTATGTCCCAACAATTCCAAGATCTGCCATTCGATGTCGTCCAATTCAGAACGAACAACCGATTCCAAATCCGCATCCGGATGCAACAAAATCTTGGTTTCACTTTGCAATCGATACCCCGCCGGCAATGCCGTGGCCATCACCTCTCCCATGTAACACATGTAGTATTTCGCCACCCACTGCCAGAATTGCAACTGACGGTGATTCACAATGGGCGCATCGTCTAACACATCCAACAAATACGCCGCTTGATACCCCACCGGTGGAGAATCACTCAAACTCAAAATAATGCCTGCGTAAATCTTCTTTGGACCAAACTGCACCGCCACGCGCAATCCCTCGTGAATCCAATCGTTCCAATCGTGCGGAACCCTGTATGTATAGGTCTTTGGCACCGGCACCGGCACCAAAACATGAGCAAAAAGGGTCTGCAATTCCGTCACTACCGCAAGTTACTAATAATTCCCGTGCCCCGTCCCAATTTCTATTGCAGCACGATGCTCAACAAATGAATCACCACCCCCAATTTCAAAAAAGAATCCAAAACATCAATTTTGCCGGCATCGCGATTGAAAAAAATACCCCATGAAACCCAAAAGGCCGTAAACAAAGAAACCCCCGATATAATCAAGTAATAATCTGGATGCCAGTTGGGCAAAACAGGATCCACCATCTGAATCCAATTCAGCGCCCAATACATCACAAAAAACCCTGTATTCATCGCCACCAATCCCCACCTAGCCGTTTTCACACCGGCCACCACCACCACCGTTTTATATCCAAAAATCAAATTGCCTTTGTGCCCAGCCATGTCCTTCACCACCTCACGGGTAAACAACAAAATCGCCAAACTGCCGATATAATAAAACATCCCCCAATGCCAATGCCCAAAATGGAACCAAATGGCAATCAATGGAATCATTGTCAACAAACTGGCCGAAATCTCCCTAACCACTGGCATCTTCTGCAACTTGTGGCTGTGAAACCAACAAAACACGGTGTAACACACAAAAAACACCATCACCCGAATGGAAGCCATCATCGCAAAGGACACCGCCAAAAAATTCAATACCACATACAAATTCAACAATGCCCCCTCCCTTAACAACTTGCCCATTACCACCTGCTTGGGGCGATTCACCAAATCCTTGTCTACATCGTAAAACGCATTAATAATAAAAGCCGCCGCCACAGAAAATACGCTGGCCGCCACAATGCAATGCAATTTAAAATCATACAACACCCGCGACAATTCATGGTTCGAGAACGCCAACCAAAACAGCAAATATTGCGACGCCGCAATCAGCGCCAAATTGTACCAACGCACAACCCCCAGCAACAACAAAAATCCGGTAATGTGTTTTTTGCGAATCCCAAACATCAGCGTGATTACATTTTGTAAATCACCTGCAATTTATGTTCTTTCAACAAAGATTCCGCCTTTTCAAAATCTTGGGTAAAACCCAAAATGAATCCTCCACCACCACTGCCACACAATTTCAAATAATACGCACCACTGTCAATCCCCTGACGCCACACCTGCTCAAAATGATCCGGAATCATGGGCCTGAAATTGTCTAACAGCAACTGAGAAAGCCCTTTCAAGTGACCAAACAACTGGGTTACATCGCCCTTCAAAAACGACTTCACACAATCGTCGTTCTGCTTCTTCAACTGGGTCTTAACCATATTCCTGAAACCATCGTCTTTCAAACGGTTCAAGAAAATCGACACCATATTTTGTGTTTTCCCCGGCGAACCAGAGTTCATCAAAAAGATGGCTCCTTTGCCTTCAGCGTTCTCCGTAGGAATGCCCACCGTTCCCAAATCGCCCTGACCTTTGATCAAAATGGGCAAATTCAAGTAACAAATCAAAGGATCCAAGCCAGAGCTTTTGCCATGAAAATACGATTCCAACTTCGCCAGAGTGGCTTTCAACTCACTCAACCGATCTCCCACCATGATGTCTGCCTGGGCGATAGGGGCAAAAGCATATTGATTATAAATCGCCGCCACCAAAGCACCAGAACTCCCCACACCAAAACCTTGGGGAATGCTGCTATCAAAAAACAAACCTGCATCTAAATCACCACGCAATCGATCAAAATCCATGTTGCAAGGCAATTCTTTTGAAGCATTCAGCTTCTCCAAATGAGAAACATACTCCCGAATGCTCTGATTGGATGCTCTTTGAACCGCAGTGGGCTCTGTAGCAAAATCAAAATTTCCTTTGAAAAAATGATACGGAATGCTCAAGCCCATTGAGTCTTCAATGATACCATACTCACCAAACAACAAAATTTTGGCGTAGTAAAGCGAATCCTTGATCATTTCTCCCATATTTTTATATCAAAACCGGACGTTTTCCCGTTTCACTGCAAAGATACTGCCGATTTTTGCAATATGATAACAACTCGTTGTGCACAAAGTTCATCACCGTCTCATCTTTTTTGCCATCGTACAGCAAATGCACGTTGGCCCCAGCATCCAAAGTAAAACACATGGGCAATCCGGTTTCTTCGCGGAACTGCCATATTTTCTCGATGATCGCCAAGGTATTGGGACGCATCAACACGTAATAAGGCAACGAAGTCATCATCATGGCATGCAATTGCAACGCTTCCGACTCAACAATTTCGATGAATGATTTCACGTTTCCATCGCGCATCGCACCAACAATCGAAGCCAAATTCTCCTGGGCCTTGCCAAATCTCGCCAACGCATACGGATGATTCTCCAACAGGGCATGTCCCGCCGTACTACTCACCGATTTTTCCCCATCATCCACAATCAACACCACATCTTTCCACCCCGATAAATCCGCATGCACCGCAACACCCATTTCCACAGCATACAAGTCACTACTTCCGGCCACCGCATCGCTTTCGCCCCAAACTGCTGGCTGGGAATACATCGACCTACAAGCACTGCCGGAGCCTATTCTTGAGAGGTAACTGCTGCGCTGCCAGAAATCCATCCCATTCACCCGTCCGTCCAACGCCGCGTACCCCATCAACAATTGTTCGATGTGAGCCATGCACAAACTCAGCGCACCAAATCCCGCCGCTGAACTCGCAATACCCGTACCATGCGGAAAATTGTTCACCGAATCTATGTAAAGCGTATAATCGCTCAACCACGCACAATCCACCGCAATTTTATTCAAAAATGCCTCAATTTTGGGCTCAAACGACGGCTTCGATGCCCCCGCCAAGGTAAACACAAACGCTACATCCGTTCTGGGCGATGCCTTCACCGTGGTAGACGCGTACAAATCACCCAAACTCAAACTGATACTGGGATTCGCTGGCAATTGCACGCCGGTTGACTTTTTGCCCCAATATTTCACCAAAGCGATGTTCGACGGGCAGCGATACCCTACCTCCAGAATTTCCATTTGCTGTTTAATATGATCCATTTTTACCTTTTGATGTGGCCACGATTTGATTCCAAGCCACCAATTTATATTTTTCCAATGCCGGGCGATGCGCTTCTTCAAACGCCCCATTCACCAACAACATATCGCCACCCCAAGCGCCCAACCATTTGCACAATCCACCCTTCACCGGTTGAAATCCAAAATGCTGATAAGGCGTTTGCAAACCCAAACTCATCGAAAGTATGGCTTGCCACATTTCCAAACCCGCCTCCAACATGGGAACTTGGTTGGCCATTTTCACCGCTGCACAAACTTGTTGCAATTGGTGAAACAGAAAATCGTCTTGTTGCACTTCTTGCAACCGCAATTTCACGTTATTCAGAGCGTCTCTGCTGTTTTGCTTTTCTCCCAAGAAAACCACCTTCCAGTTTTGACTGAGGGTGGATGACAATTCCCAAGGACCCCAATGAGCCATGTCTTGAGACTTCCAAAACACCAAACCTTTCCCCAATTCCGCCACCGCAACATCGTAACCGCTTCCACCCAAAATGGCTTGTTGCACCTTTTGTGGATCCAAACCCGCAAATCGCGAAAAGTTCGCTATCAGAGTACTTGAACTACCCAAGCCACTGCTCCTTTCAAATTCCAATTGTGTTTCTATGCGATAAGATTTACCCGGCCGCCAAATACTGGCATCGGCCATTGAAAGCAAACTCAACAACAACTTACGCTCTTCCCTGACTTCAGACTGATCTTGATCCATCACCAAAGGCAAAGCAAAACTATCGTTCAGCCAAGTGCTGCCATCCTTTTCTTTCGCCTCCCAAATCAACCGATCGCCCCCTGCCGGAGAGTCGAACTCCCAAACGTGCATCCACTGACCCACATCGGTAGGAACCGCCAAGGCCTCCACGCCGATGGTTACCGCGTACTCACCACACAGCATGATTTTACCGGGAGAAAAATACGACCTCATAACTATGCTTGTGCCGCAGAGCCCGTTCCCCTCACCCGCAAAAACGCTTCAACGGCCGCGGAATGACTCACTACTTTGTCCTTGAAATGGGCCACCACTTTCTCTTTTTCTAGATCTGTGGCTTCGAGCTGATTCAATATATTTAGCAAGTGCATTTTCATGTGGCCTTTCTGAATACCCGATGTAATCAGAGACCTTACCGCACTGAAATTCTGCGCCAAACCGGCCACCGCCGTGATTTCCATCAACTCACCGGCCGAGGGATAACCCAACAACTCGTGAGCGAATCTCACCATGGGATGCAGGTTGGTAATTCCACCCACTGTACCCAAACTCAAAGGCAATTCAATCCAAAAATGAAACTCATCGCCTTCAATGGCGGCATGGGTTAAACTCGTATATCGCCCGTCTTTGGCAGCAAATGCATGCGCACAGGCTTCTGTGGCACGAAAATCATTTCCCGTTGCAATAATGACAGAATCAATGCCGTTCATGATGCCCTTGTTGTGCGTAACCGCCCGATAGGGTTCAACCGATGCGATGCGAATCGCCCTGCAGAACTTATCTGCAAACTCTTGATTATCAATCCCGCTACCCTCTTCGATCTCAGATATTTTGCAACGAACATCGGCCCGAACCAAACACTCAGGCGTAAAATTGCTCAAAATACTCATCACCACTTGCAATGGGGCATCACCCAATTCATTGGCATGTTCAGCGGCTAAATCCTTGAGCGTTTGGGCAAACGATTCCAAACAGCTGTTGATGAAGTTCGCACCCATGCTATCACAGGTTTCAAAGCGTGCTTCTATCTGAAAATACCCGGTTTCTAAGTCTGTTTTATCCTTCAAATCCAAGCCCATCACGCCACCACCACGGGCGCGCATGTTCTTCGTGATCGATTCAGTATTCTCAAAAAACCGTTGCTTATTTTCGGCAAATATGCGATACAACGCATCTACGTTTTTGCCTTCCCAAATGAAATGCACATGGCCCACCTTCACCATGCTCAATACCTTGGCGCTAAATCCACCCCGATCCAACCAAAAATTGGCGGCCTTCGCAGCAGCAGCAACCACAGAACTTTCTTCAATGGCCAAAGGAATTGCATACAATTTCCCGTTGATCAGAAAATTGGGAGCCACCCCAAATGGCATGTAATAATTGCTAATGGTGTTCTCAATAAACTCATCATGGAGTTTTTGAACCTCGGGTTGATTGTGCCAGTACCCCGACAACATCTCCATAGACGAAGTAGGATCTCCCGCGTAATGCTCCACCAACCATTCAATTTTGGCCTGTTTGGTGAGTTTACTAAAACCTTTTATCGGTTGTTTCATGCGTTCTCTTTCAATGTTAAATATGTATGTGCCAGCGCCAAACCCTTCACTTGGGCCTCCACAAACTGATGCAAAGCCGTTTCACCCTCCAAGGCGTATTTCAAAAATGGCGATGCCTGCGCGTACAACGATGGCACTTGCAATTTCTGCAAATGATAATAGCCATCCAAAAAATTCATGATGCCTCCAGATACGATCACCCGCTTGCAATTCACCCCCTGCCCCAATCGCGCCGAAATTTGATTCACCCATTGGGTCATTTCCACTGCGGTATGTCCAACATGTTGCACGGGCTCGAGCAAACTCCTCTCCAACGATTCTCTGCGAAGATTTTCTAACTTACTAAAATTGGTTCCGCCAAAGGCCCCATAATCCAAAGCTTCCAATGGCAATTTCAACAATGCCTCCAAACTTTTCGGACCAAAACCCTGTCCAACCTCTTTCACAATCACCGGAAATTTCACAAAATCCAAAACGCGCTGTATCGTTTCCAAGGGAGATTTTACAAATCGATCGCCTTCGGGCTGCATCCATTCTTGCAATGGGTTCACATGAACAATCAAACCGTTGGCTTCCAAACGATTCACCATATCCACCATTTTTTGCAATTGCCCCTGCTGAATCAACTCCTCAATTTGAGCGATACCCAAATTGGCGAACAAAGGCTGATCTCCCATGTGCTTGCGAATTTCAAAATCCTTGGAGTATTCTGAATTTTCCAAAACAGGCCTACAAGAACCCAAACCCATCCCCAAACCATAGGCTTTACAAACCTCTGCCAACAACAAATTGATTTTACCAGCCAAAGCCGCGCCGCCCGTCATACTGCTGATCCATATGGGCGCCTTCATTTCAACCCCCGCCAATGTTAAAGCAGGAACATCCAACGTCACAGGATGCGCAGAAAGCATCGGCTCGTAGTAAAAACGCGAGTCTACATCGCTCAATTGCGATTCAAATGCCAACTGAATGTGGTCGAGTTTCCGGGAGCTAATGGTTGATTTCGTCACAACAATGCAAAGTTAACGATTAAAACGCCGCTTTGTTTTCTTACACAAAATGGCGCGAAGGATAATAAAAATTCAACAAAACAATCTTCAAAGCAACTTCACGTTGTTTTTGTGGCGGTCTGCATCGCGAACAGTTTTCTTTTCCATGTTCTTCCGAAAAGCTTCGGTTAAATCCACCCCCGTTTGATTCGCCAAGCAAATCAACACAAACAATACGTCGGCCATTTCTTCGCCCAACGCCTCCGGCCCCTGCTTCTCCCCCGATTTAAAGGATTGGTCGCCGTAGCTTCTCGACATCAATCGAGCCAATTCACCCACCTCTTCCATAAGCACGGCGGTATTTGTAAGTTCCGAAAAATAACGAACACCCACAGTTTTAATCCAATCGTCCACCAAACCTTGGGCTTGTTGAAGCGACATATCGCGTTCGTTTGATGCTGTTGAGGGATTTTCGTTCATATGCTTTGGGTCGATACCGAAGAATGAAAATGATTTAGAGATTTATATATTGACTGTGGTCCAATTGAGCCAAACTTCAAATCGTTTTAAAATGGACTTTCAAAAACAGAAAAATCTGGCAGTTCAATATCCTTGGCACTCAATGTTGGATTTTCTATACCCCAAGGGATGTTCAAAGACGGGCTATTCCAAAGCACCCCACCTTCGGCGGATGGATTGTAATAATTGGTGCATTTATAAGTAAAAATGGTATTGTCTTCCAAGGTAACAAAACCATGTGCAAACCCAGGAGGGATATACAACATCCGTTTGTTTGATGCGGTTAATTTCTCTGCCACAAATTCACCATATGTGGGCGAATCTTTTCGAATATCCAAAGCAACATCAAGCACCGCGCCGGTAATCACTCGAACAAACTTGCCTTGAGCATATGGCTCCCGCTGAAAATGCAAACCCCTGAGAATGCCTGTATGCGACAAACTCTGATTGTCTTGCACAAACTTCACATCCAAACCAAAGGCCTCAAACGCATCTTCTCGATAACTCTCAAAAAAATGACCCCTGTGATCTTCAAATACCTTGGGTTCGATGAGCAATAAATTGGGCAACAATTCAGTGATGAGCATAATTATACGCAAATCACAAGGTTAAAATTCGCTTTGGCAAGAAGTTTGTACTTTAATTGCACAAGATTTTTAAACAATATCACTATGCAAACCCAAAACGAATCAAACAACAAACCCCTGTTGTACACCATCATCGCCATTTTGGTCATCATCATTGGGGTTCTGCTTTACATGTTGAACAACGTGAGCACCGAACGCGACAACACTGAGAAAGCAAAAACGCAAGTAGAAGAAACCCTCAAAGGCAAAGAAGAAGCCTTAGCAAAAGCAGAATTGTTGTTGGAGCAATACCAAAAAGACAGTTTGGCTTTGGCCGGTGATAATTTGATTTTGTCTGAAGAATTGATTTCTCGCAAAAAAGAAATCAGCAAATTGGTGGCTGATCTAAAAAGCAACAAGGCACGCAGTCAATCGAGCATCGATGAGTTGAACAGACAGTTGGCAGACCTTACAGCCCGCTTGGCACAAGTTGAAGCCGAAAACAAAGAGCTGATCGCCAAGAACGAAGTATTGACCAATCAAAATGAAAACTTGAACAATGAAAACAACAAGTTAACCGTTGAAAAAACCAAATTGAAGAGTTTGGCATCTCGCTTACAAGCAAGTTCAGTAAAAATCGAAACCTTGAAAAAGAAATGGCTCACCGGCAAAGAAACCGGCACATTGAAAGCCAGCGCAGTGGAAGCGTTCCGCATCAGCTTCAGCATCAACGACAACAACGTAGCCGAAGCGGGTGAGAAAACCTTGTTTGTGAAAATCACCGGTCCAGAAGGCGTTACATTGGCCAATGGCGGACAGGGTGGCACATTTGATTTCGATGGCAAATCATCGAAGTACACGTACAAACTTACCACGGTTTTTGAAAACGACCTGAAGCCTGTTCAGCCCACAGTATGGAAGCCAGAATCTCAATTGAAGCCTGGCAAATACACAGTAGAAATTTACTCTGAAGGCTATAAAATGGGATCTACTGTTTTGGACTTGAAGTAATTCAACCCAATCAGTAATTTCTCAAACGAAATATTTAAACACAAAGATTACCCAAACGAAGAGGGGGGCGCAATGCGCCCCCCTCTTCGTTTGGGTCTCACATACCCCATCGTATCAATCGAAAATTGGTGTAATCCAACAAGCCAATCGAATATGTATCCCGTCTATCCAAAATGACTCATCTCATTTACCGCCATCCAACACCAACAAAGTACCGCTCTTATCCAATCTCTGCCACCCTTTCGTGCTGCTGGTGTAATAACCATATATGATGTAAACGTATACGCCATCCGGCACCAAATCACCCATGTAAAACCCATCCCAAGGCACATTGATGGATTGATCGCGCACCAAACACTCCCCCCAACGGGAATAGATGCTAAATTTGGCATCCGCGGCACAATTAAACTCGGGCTTCCAACCATCATTTTTGCCAGTACTTGCCCTTGGTGTAAATGCATTCGGGATCCAAAATTGACAGTCACATTCCCCAAACACCACATTCACAGTATCGTTGATACTCCCGCAGAGATTCGATGTTTTTAATATTTTAATCGCCGACCCATAAACCCAGCTCGTAGGAACCGTTGAACCATCCTCCCAGCGATACTGGTATTTCCCCTTGCCCAACTGATTGCCATCGAGAAAGGCGTTGCTACCATTGCACAAAGTCATTTGTTTGGGCAATACAGATTTGGGTGCCGAATCCTCAGTAATCACAAACGTGTCGCGCCACACCCCACATCTATTTTTCACTTCGTACCAGTATTTACCAGGCACAGTGAATGACCTGCTCCACTGTAGATCCCCATTCTCCCACATGATACTCGTTTGAGGCATCGCCTTTAAATTTATGGTGCGCAACCATTGCTTTTCACAAAACATGGTATCGGAAAGCCTTGAAAAAATGGGCGCTTCAACCCCTTCCACCACCACTGTATCAATTCTAAATCCGCATTCGTTGTAGGTTTTCACCCAGTACATACCGGGCGATAAAATCTCCTTTTTCGATGCAGTATCCCCATCGTTCCACAAATACTTGCAATTTCCATTTCGAACTATTGCCGTAAAAACATCAGTACCACCATTGCAAAGCACAAAAGTTGTAGGCAATCGTTTGGTCGCAGTGAATGCACAATTCTTATAACAGGATTCCGACTCGATCAAATTCACGTCTACAGCCGATAGCGCAACATCCACCAAATTGCCATTCGTACTCCATGCCTTGGTAGTATTTATGTTCACGTCAGACACACTGTAATTCAGCGAGTTAAAACCAGAAAGAGGATTCACAGAACATGCCCTGGTATCACAAGGCTTGGTAAACATGATTTCAAAATGAACATTTGAACCGCCCCTATTGTCTACCCCCACAACAGCAATTCCGCCAGAGTGCGAACGACCTACAGGCCATCCATTGATTTTTGCCGAAAAAGCAAATGGCGATTCGTACAGCCCTCCTTTTTTTAACACACTGCCCGAAGTATCATATTGCACAAAAAACTCTCGCTTACCCACGGCAGGTACGACGGTTTGACCAAAAACCCACAAACTACCATCCTCAAAAAACAAATTGTCACCAAAATCGCTGTTTCCGAACCCCAAATTCTTCCGCCACAGCACAGATCCCGTTTTCGACAAACACGTTAAAAACGCATATTGAGACCCAGAAACAATGGCAAACCCCAACAAATAGGTCTTTCCGCTTGGGCTCACTTCCATGTCTACATAAATCGCATTTTCAGACACATTCGCGTATTGCCCCTTCACAAACCTTCCCGTTTCAGACACTTTGATCAAAGTAGGTCGCCAAATGCCTGAGAACATGGCCCAACCCGCAATTTGATAAATACTGTCTACCTTTCTAATGGCATTTAAATGATGCTGAGCACCGCCCAAATCAATATTCCTGGTCCACAGCGTATTCCCATCTTTATCCAAACTGAGAATCATGACATTGGCTTGCCCCGTTTTCTGCATACCAGTACCCACGGCAATGATCTGTCCTTTGGATTCATCCATATGCACACCGCGAATGGCATCGTAGTTCCCCGTTTGAGATTCCGTGGTTTTAGACCATTCAATGACACCTGTATTAGAAATTTTGGCAATGAGCGCTACGTCTTTTAACCCTTTGCTTCGCCCCGAAATCAAACAGCCATCCTTTATCGGCAAAGCACTGCAATACCCACCCTCTTGGGCTGTATTTCCTATCACTTTGGTAAAAATCACACCACCTGTATCGTTGAGTTTTGAAACGATAAAATCCTTATTCACCGAGGTGGTTTTATCGATAAATCCAGAAACCCAATACCCTTGATCCGAATGCCGAATCCCATTGACCTCCAAATTCTGAAAACCCGATTCTTTGAGTTGATACTGCACATATTTTGATGGCCCATCTGAATCACAGATTGCTTTTTGTGCTGTCGTTACCAACGGCGTCAAGCAATAAAGAAATAGCAAACAGATGATCCTCATACTTTTTTCATGTATAACGAATATAGACCAAAAAAAACGGAGGGGCGTTGCCGCCCCTCCGTAAACCATATGAAATCGACCAATTTTGCCTTACGGCTTGTTCGCTTGTTCTGCAGCCAGCTGATCCAACTTGGCTTTGGCTTCCTTCTTCAATTCAGCCACCTCGAAATTCTCAATCACCCCGTTCCATGTGGCCTTAGCATTGAAAAGATCACCCTCTTTTTTAAACGCATCGCCCAACAAAATCAACGACCTACCCACCCACAAATCATATCCATTGAATTCATCCAAAACAGCATAACACGATGTTTTACATTGCTCCAAACTGTCTATACCATACAAATACTGAGCCTCTACATATTTCGCCTCGGCAGCAAATCGGTTGTTATCCTTTCCGTAAATTTCCTTCAAATCGCTCAATACATTCTCGGTTTTCCCCATCTTGATATCCGATTTCACCAAAATCAACTTCGCCTCCGTACGCATCTCGGCAGGGGTACCCTTATCGGCCAACACCTTCGCCGAAATCGCTTCCAATCCCGAGGTATTGCCAGACTTCGCATAACAGTACATCATCGTTTGCCAGCAATTCTGCTTGGTTTCGCGGCTCTGCGTGATGGGC
>JACCDX010334929.1_pt1 | contig 25178 bp, 19 predicted proteins | sample 7449681 | NCBI WGS metagenome assembly JACCDX01 (sample SAMN15323450, study PRJNA562643) | freshwater metagenome | isolation source: river surface water | place: USA:Blue River Watershed | collected 2017-08-18
AACTTTTTATAAGCGTCGCGCAAGCGGCGCTTTTTTTTATGGAAATATTCATCGTCTCACTGGCCTCATTGTTTGCCGGCTTGGTCGATTCCATTGTGGGCGGCGGCGGTCTGATTTTGATCCCCGCGTTGTTTGCCACCTTTCCCTCAGCACCACCGGCCACCTTGTTGGGCAGTAACAAAAGTGCGTCTGTTTGGGGTACCGCCTTTGCCACTTACCAGTTCAGCCGAAAAGTCGATTTACGATGGGCCACCCTATTGCCTGCTGCGCTAGCCGGCATCTTGGGTTCCGTGTGCGGTGCATGGGCCGTCACGCAAATTGATCCTGGCTTCTTAAGACAAGCACTGCCATTTTTACTTTTGGCATTGTTGGTCTACACCTTGGTCAAGAAAGAGATGGGGCAAACCCATGCGCCCCTGTTAAGTGGCCGTGGTGAAACTTATGTCGCCATTTTGATGGGCTTGCTGATTGGTTTTTACGATGGGTTTTTTGGTCCTGGCGCAGGCAGTTTTTTTGTCTTTGCCTACGTCCGCTTATTGGGTTATGACTTTTTAAATGCCTCGGCGAATGCCAAATTCATGAACTTGGCCACGAATTTTTCCGCCTTGGTTTTGTTCACCCTTCAAGGTCATGTGTGGTGGCATTTAGCCATTCCAATGGCCATCGCCAATGTCATTGGCAGCTTGATTGGCACCCGCTTGGCTTTGCAACACGGCGCAGGCTTTGTCCGCTATGTGTTCATGGCAGTTGTTGCCGCATTGATTGTGAAAACAGGCTACGACGGCTTTTTCAGATGATCGGATGAACTGATGTTGACGGGCACACGCGAAGACAGCGCGCACATCAATTCATAGGCAATGGTGCCTGCCAATAAGGCTACTTCGTCAATTGAGACGCCGGAAGAAACGCCAAATGCTTGAGACCCTTCAGCTTTGCTTTGTTGTGGCACGCCCCACAAAGTGACCTCACTGCCTAAACCGGCTTGCGGCACAGGGGTCAGATCCACGGTCAGCATGTCCATGCTGACACGCCCCACTGTTTGGGTCCGAATGCCATCGACACACACGGGTGTTCCGGTAGGGGCGCTGCGTGGATAGCCGTCCGCATAGCCACAAGCCACCACGCCAATTCGCATGGCACGCTCGGCCACGTAGCTAGAGCCATAGCCCACTGTATCGCCAGGCTGTAAATGTTGAACCCCCACAATGGCCGCGTTCAAACTCATGACCGGTTGCAATTGCCACTCAGGGGCGGTGTGTTGAGGGTAGTCGGGCGAGCTGCCATACAAAGCAATGCCGGGTCGCACCCAATCGGCGCGAACGTTTTGCGCTTTGGCATGCCGCAAAACGGCAGCACTGTTGCAGAGACTTCGCTCACCAGACAAATCGTGCGTGAATTGTGAGAATGTGGCCACAGCGGCTTCAATCCCTTTGTCACCATCGGCATCACTGAAATGCGTCATGAGTGAAATTTCATCGACCTGTGGCAAGGCATTCAATCGCGTCCATGCCGCTCTAAAAGCTGAAGGCGCAAAGCCAAGCCGGTTCATGCCCGAGTTCATTTTCAAAAACACCCTGTGCGGCTGATGTGTTTTGTGAACAGCCAGCATGTCGATTTGCGCTTCGTTGTGAACCACATGCCACAAATTAAGTCGCGAGCACCATTCCAAATCGCGCGTTTCGAATGCGCCCTCCAACAAAAGAATGGGGCCTCGCCAACCCAATTGCCGAACGCGCTCTGCCTCCGCCAGGTCGAGCAAGGCAAAGCCATCGGCGGCACGAAGGGCATCAAAGACCCGCTCGATGCCGTGGCCATAAGCGTTGGCTTTCACCACAGCCCAGACCAAGGCATCTGGCGTTGAGGCTTTGATTTGCGCCAAGTTATGGCGCAAAGCGTTGCTGTCAATGGTGGCCTGTATCGGTCTTGGCATGTCAAATCGTTCAAAAACAGTGAAGTTCAGAGGGAATTAGCCTAGATTGTGGCACCACATGGCGTGATATAACCGAAACTTACGCCAACTCAAGTGCGGCTTGTGTTGCTCTGTTTCTTTTTATTGACTCATCGACTGCGGCCCCATGCCCCTTCGATTCACTGCATGAATTCATGAAGCGCGGTTTTTACACCATCATGTCGGCCCAGTTTTTCAGCTCGCTGGCCGACAATGCGCTCTTTGTTGCGGCCGTTGAGCTCATTCGCATTAGCGGTGGCGCCGAATGGCAACGCGCAGCTTTGGTGCCAATGTTTGCATTGTTTTACGTGGTCCTTGCGCCCTTTGTCGGTGCTTTCGCCGATTCAAGACCCAAAGGCGAGGTCATGTTCATCAGCAATGCCATCAAAGTCATCGGCTGTTTGATGATGCTGTTTGGAACGCACCCTCTATTGGCCTATGCCATTGTTGGTTTGGGTGCAGCCGCTTATTCGCCGGCCAAATATGGCATCTTGACCGAGTTACTGCCCGCATCACAGTTGGTCAAAGCCAATGGTTGGATCGAGGGCCTGACCATTGCCTCCATCATTTTGGGCGTGTTAGTGGGCGGCCAATTGGTGGGGCCACATGTCTCTAATTATTTATTGAGCTTCGATCTGCCCTTCGTCAACACAGGCATCGACACCGCCCCCGAATCGGCCATTTTGGTCTTGATTGTTTTTTATGGTTTGGCTGCTTGGTTTAACACTCGCATCCCCAATACAGGCGTTGCCATGCGCGAACTGCCTAAAAACTTAACGGCTTTGTTGCCTGACTTTTGGGGCTGCAACACCAAGCTGTGGAAAGATCGCTTGGGTCAAATTTCTTTGGCCACAACCACTTTGTTCTGGGGCGTCTCAGGCAACTTGCGTTACATCGTCTTGGCTTGGAGTGCGGCCGCGCTAGGCTACTCCACCACGCAAGCCTCGAGTTTGGTGGGTGTGGTGGCCATTGGCACCGCTGTCGGTGCCGTTGTGGCGTCACTTCGAATGAAACTTCACCAAGCCACCTTGGTCATGCCATTGGGCATCGGCATGGGCATTTTGGTGATGGGCATGAACTTCATTGACAACGTGTGGGTAGCCGCACCGTTCCTTATTTTGCTAGGAGCGCTGGGTGGGTTTTTGGTAGTGCCCATGAATGCGCTGCTGCAACACCGTGGCCACAACCTGATGGGCGCAGGTCGGTCGATTGCCGTGCAAAACTTCAATGAGCAGGCCTGTATTTTGTTACTCGGTGGTCTGTACAGTTTTTCAACGGGCATGGGCATGTCTGCCTTTGGTGCCATCACCGCCTTTGGCTTTGTTGTGGCCAGTTTCATGTGGCTCATCAAGCGGTGGCACGATCGCAATCTGCGAGAGCACAGCGAAGAAGTCAATCGTTTGTTGGAAGTGGCCAAAAATGACAACCACCATGGTTAAGCTGGCGCTAGCACACTGAAGAAAAGAGACCTCAATGAAAACCATTTATGACTTTGAAGCTGTGCAAATGAATGGTCAAAGCTTGTCGCTTGACCACCTGCGCGGACAGGTGATGCTCATTGTGAACACTGCCAGTGCTTGCGGATTTACACCCCAATTTGGCGGGCTTGAAAAATTGCATCAAGCCTACGAAGCCCAAGGTCTGCGCGTGATGGGCTTTCCATGCAATCAGTTTGGCAGCCAAGATCCTGGCAGCAATGCGGACATCGCCAACTTTTGCCAGCGCAACTACGGCGTCACGTTTCCCATGATGGAAAAGATTGAGGTGAATGGCTCGAGCGCACATCCCTTGTACCAGTGGCTGTGCGCCGAGGCGCCAGGCCTCTTGGGCAGTAAAGCCATCAAATGGAACTTCACCAAATTTTTGGTGGGGCGTGATGGACGCGTTCTGAAACGCTATGCGCCGATGGACAAGCCTGAAAACTTGAAGGCCGACATTGAAGCGGCGCTAGCGCAGAAGTAGTGCAGAAATAGCGGTGACACCGCGCTGCCGCAGCTTAGGTACAGCGCAAATATCACGGAGCAGTTCTGCAGTGCGCTTGCATCAAGCCAACACCATCAAGTCTTGGACAACGCCTCATCGACCAACTCAATCCAGTGTTTGACGGGTATTTGTGAGCCACTTTGTAAGTGTGTGATACAGCCAATGTTGGCGCTCAAAATGGCCGTCGGTTGAAGCTTGTTGAGATGGCCCAGTTTTCTGTCGCGCAAGGTGTAGGCGGTTTCTGCTTGCAGAACTGAATACGTGCCTGCAGAGCCGCAACACAAATTTGACTCAATGTCTGTGACGCGCAACTTGAACCCCAGTTGACCCAGTTGCGCTTCTACGCCACCCTTGAGTTGTTGCCCATGCTGCAAGGTGCATGGCGGGTGGTAGGCGAGTAAGCCTGTAGCGGCCACCGCCTCTGGCTTCAATTGTTTCTGAAGTTCGGGTAAGCACATGGGCAAAAGCTCGCTCAAATCGCGCGTGAGTTCTGAAACCCTTTTGGCCTTGGCGGCATATTGCGCATCGTGTTGCAACAGGTGTCCATATTCTTTGACGGTAACGCCGCAACCCGAAGCGTTCATCACAATGGCTTCGATGCCTTGCTCGATCCAAGGCCACCAAGCGTCAATGTTGTTGCGCATGTGATCGAGTCCGCCGACTTGGTCGTTCAAGTGAAATTTAACACCCCCGCAACAACCCGCAGCTGGCGGCACCACCACCTCGATGCCACAAGCACTGAGTACGCGAGCCGTGGCGGTATTGATATTGGGCATCATGGCCGGCTGAACGCAACCCGCCAACATCAACACCTTGCGGTCATGTTTGGCATTGGGCCATGCACCGGCTTGTTGGGGTACAGGTACTTTGGCTTTGAGGGCCTCAGGCAGAAACGTGCGAACGCTCTGCCCCAATTTCATGGCCGGTGAAAACAAGGCCGAAGTTAGGCCCTCTTTGAGCACCCAGCGCAAAGCGCGCTCTTTCAAGGGGCGCTCTACTTTGGCGTCGACCACCTTGCGGCCTAGGTCAACCAAGTGTCCGTACTGAACACCCGAAGGGCAGGTGGTTTCGCAATTGCGGCAAGTCAGGCACCGGTCTAGGTGCATTTGGGTTTTACGCGTGGGCTCAGCGCCTTCGAAAACTTGCTTCATGAGATAGATGCGGCCCCGTGGACCATCTAACTCATCGCCCATGATTTGATACGTCGGACAGGTGGCTGTACAAAAACCACAATGAACGCATTGGCGCAGAATAGCTTCAGCCTCTTGGCCTATCAAGGTGTTTTGAAACTCAGGTGCGAGTTGGGTTTGCATGAAGAGCCTCAAAAATGCGCGTTTATTCTGCGAGGGCTGAATAAGCCTGCAGGATCAAATTGATTTTTCAGCGCTTGCTGAATTCGCTGTTGTACAGGGTCCAAGGGCGTGAACACGGGTACATCGACCTGGACCGCAGCACTGGCTTGTTGGGGTCGCCGGAACAAGGTGACATGTCCGCCGACTTGGCTGGCAATTTGTCGAAGTGCCTGACCTTCACTGAGCGGCGCCCAAACCCAGCGCTGCGCCCCATGCCATTCAATGAAGGGGGCTGAGGCACTCCCGGGCAATGACAAAACAGGGGCTGTTTGGGGCACGGAAAACCGCCACAAAGCCAAATCCTTGTGCTGGGCGTTTTCTGTGAAAAATGGCAACACTTGATGACGACTTGCTTGCCAATCCGCAGCCGCGGTGTGCGCCGACTGCTCTGTCAATTGGCTACCGAGAGACGCCACATCCTTGGCCATTTTGGTTTTGGCAGCTTCAACCGCTGCGTGCGCACCACGCAATCTGATGAACAGCATTTCTGGTGAACCTGCCGCCGTGGTGTCTTTGACCCAACAACTGGCATTCAATGGAAGCGGCTGACCGCCCCATTGGTTCAACAAAGCCAGCGCTTTTTCTTGCGACATTTGGCACATAAAGAAAGCCTCTGCTGGCGCAACGGGAAGCACTTTGAGCGAAACTTCAGTGATCAGGCCCAACGTTCCCCAGCTGCCCGCCAGCAGTCGACTGACATCGTAGCCGGCCACATTCTTCATCACTTGGCCACCAAATGTGAGGTGCTCACCACGCCCGTTGATGAAGCGCATGCCCAAAACAAAATCGCGAACCGCGCCCACACTGGCCCTAGAAGGACCGCTCAAACCAGAGGCAACCATGCCGCCAACTGTTGCTTGCGCCACTTGGCCAGGCGACTGAAAATTTGGCGGCTCAAATGCCAAGCACTGCCCTTTTTCAGCCAACTTGTTTTCTAAGTCAAGCAAAGAGGTTCCTGCGCCAACAGTGATGACTAACTCACTGGGTTCGTATTGCACGATGCCACTCAGGCCTCGGGTTTCTAAAAGCTCACCCTCAAGGCTTTCGCCCACAAAGTCATGGCTGCCTGAGCCATGAATTCGAAAGGACTTTCGTTTCTCCGAGGGCATTGAAGCCGCCTCGCGAATGGTTTCGATAAGTGTATTCAAGTCAGGGTGGCCATGGGCTACCGCGCCTGGCTGGTGACTTGTGTGAGGACTGTCGTTCATAACGCAATGTTATACGGCAGCAGATCTTTTGTCAGGGCAGGGGCTCAAGAATTAAGTCAATTCAGTTGTTGAAAAAACGCACAGGCAAACCAGGGGTTTCGACGCGTGTGGCAAAAACGCAGCCAGAGTTGGGCAGGGCTTTCAATTCAGCATCGCTTCTGCCGTGTGCCGAGGTGGTGATGAAAAGTGTTTTTAAATCTTGGCCGCCAAAACAGGGCATGGTGGGGCATTGAACGGGGGTTTCAATGAATGCCACGCAACGACCATCTGGCGCAAACTTGGCCAATCGGTGACCCTCATACATGGCCGCGTAATAAAACCCTTCGGCATCGACAGCCGCGCCATCGGGTCGCCCTGCGTACATTTTGGCCTCAGCCGTGCCATAGGCCCACGTCTTGGGCTTCATGGGGAATTGGGCAAAAACACGCTCGCCTGAGAGCGCTTGGGTTTGTCCGTCAAATTTCCAAGCCCGAATGCTGTGTGAAGCGGTGTCTGACCAGTACAGTGTTTTGCCATCCGGCGACCAAGCCAAGCCATTGGCCACGGTGGCTTGTGAGGCTTTGACTTGCAATTGCAGGTTATTTTGTAAAGCATAGAGAACACCGGCGGCTTGATCTCGGGGCTCATACATTGAACCCGCCCAAAAATTACCTTCGGGATCGCACTTGCCATCGTTGAACCGGAGCTTGCTGGTGTCGTAAGGCGCCGGCACAAGCAAAGTCAATGCGCCACCCCAAACTTGGGCTCGATAAATACCACTGCGCAAAGCCATGACCCAACCGCCTTTTTCAGCGGGGGCAAAACAACCGGGCTCTTCATTCAGTGGCCAGTCCTCCACAACTTGTTTGGCAGACAGGTCGGGGGTGACTGTCATTCGCCGCAATCGTTGGCCAGGAATGTCCACCCAGTACAAGCGGCTATCGTGGGGGTTCCAAAAAGGCGACTCACCCAAGGTGTCGGGCTGGGTCGTGAGGCATTGCCATTGAGGCGTTAAATATTCAGGTGTTGTCAACATCGACATGGAGTTGGTGCATTCAAATTCAGTTGTTTGCCATTGTGGATGAATTATTCAACTGAACCTCGCATGTAACTCAATGTCACATTTCAATCGCGCAAAAAAAAGCCCGCCGAAGCGGGCTTGTGAGTTTGGAGACTAACTTCTCGGAAAGTCTTTGGGGAAAATTCGAAATTAACTGTGATAAGCCGTTTCGCCGTGTGAGCTGATGTCCAAGCCTTCACGCTCTTCTTCTTCGTTCACACGCAGACCCACTGTCAGGTCAACCAGTTTGAAAGCCACCACAGACACGACGCCAGACCACACAATGGTGAGGAGTACGGCTTTGGCTTGCGTCCAAACTTGGGCAGCGATAGAGTAGTCGGCTGCTGTGACCATGGTGACGGTTACCCAATCGGCAACAAAACCAGGGCCACCCAAGGCGGGTGAATTGAACACACCCGTCAACAAGGCACCGACAATACCGCCCACACCGTGCACACCGAAGACGTCCAAGGAGTCATCAGCGCCCAACATTTTCTTGAGGCCGTTAACACCCCACAAACATGCGAAGCCTGCAACGATGCCAATCACCAGCGCACCGCCGACACCCACGTTACCCGCGGCTGGCGTGATGGCCACCAATCCAGCCACAGCACCCGAAGCGGCACCCAGCATAGAAGCCTTGCCACGCATCAGCGCTTCACCCACACACCAGGCCAACACAGCGGCTGCAGTTGCCAACAATGTGTTCACAAAAGCAAGGGCTGCAAAACCATTGGCTTCCAAAGCAGAGCCTGCATTGAATCCGAACCAGCCCACCCACAGCAATGAAGCACCGACCATGGTCAATGTCAAAGAGTGAGGTGCCATGGCTTCACGGCCATAACCAATGCGCTTACCAATCATGAAGGCACCGACCAAACCAGCCACAGCAGCGTTGATGTGCACCACGGTACCACCCGCAAAGTCGAGTGCACCCCACTGCCAAATCAAACCAGCTTTGCCAGTCATCTCGTCAACCACTTCTTTGCTGGCGTATGCATCTGGGCCCATCCAGAACCAAACCATGTGCGCAATGGGCAAGTAGCTGAAGGTGAACCAGAGTGTCATGAAGAGCAAAACGGCAGAGAACTTGATGCGCTCAGCAAATGCACCGACGATCAAGGCGCAAGTAATGCCTGCAAATGTGGCTTGGAAACCAGCAAATGTAATTTCAGGGATGACAACGCCTTTGCTGAAAGTTGCAGCGTTGGCAAAAGTACCCGCGGCGTTATCCCAAATGCCATTCATGAACAAGCGGTCAAGACCCCCAATGAAAGCATTGCCTTCAGTGAACGCCAAGCTATAACCATAAATGAACCACAAGACCGTGATCAACGAGAACGTGACCATGACTTGCATCAATACCGACAGCATGTTCTTGCTGCGAACCAAGCCGCCATAGAACAACGCCAGACCCGGCACGACCATCATGATGACCAAGATGGTAGACACCATCATCCAGGCGGTATCGCCTTTGTTGGGCACCAACACGGGCGCAGCTTCAGCTGCGGCTGGTGCAGCAGCGGGTGCTGGGGCTGGCGCCGCTGCGTCAGCTTTTGGTTCCGCTTTTGCTTCAGCCTTAGCTTCCACTTTGGCGTCTGCTGCTGGCGCTGTTTGGGCAAATGCTGCGCCACCAAAACACAAGGAGAGTCCCAACGCGAGGGAGGCAAATAGTTTTTTCATTTTGTTCTCACTTTCTGGGACATCAAAGGGCGTCAGCCCCGGTTTCACCGGTGCGAATGCGAATGACTTGTTCCAAGTCATACACAAACACTTTGCCGTCACCAATTTTGCCGGTGCGTGCACCGGATTCGATGGCTTCGATCACGCGTTCGACTTGATCGGATGAGACAGCGGCTTCAATCTTTACTTTTGGCAAGAAATCAACCACGTATTCAGCACCGCGATACAACTCCGTGTGACCTTTTTGACGACCGAAGCCTTTGACTTCAGTCACAGTAATGCCTTGTACGCCAATGGCTGAGAGTGCTTCACGCACCTCGTCCAACTTGAACGGCTTAATGATGGCGGTCACCAGTTTCATGATGGCTCCTTGTGTTGGGGGTGGGAAATTAGAAAGCGTATTTCAGGCCGACAACCAAACCGGATTTGCCGAGTTGCTTGGTGCCATAAACATAAGAGCCTTTGTCAGCATCGGTACCGATGATTGCGGCTGATGCAGAGAGGCCGTTACCCAGATCTTTGGTCAAGGTCAAAGCGTAATCTGTGTAAGAGTACTTGGCGTTGTCAGTGCCCTTCACTTTTTGGTAGCCCAAATGCGGCGCAAAAGTGTAGCCATCACCGAGGTCGAACGTGGCTGTGAAATCCAAGTAGCTGCTGCCCTTGCTGTTAGCAAAACCAAACAGGTTGCCCGTGCTTTGTGAGTATTTCACGGTTGTTGGGCCAATGGTCACTGCGCCGTACAACTCGTTGGTGTTGGCGCTTGGGTTCAATTTGTTGCCGGAGTATTCGTAGCGCAAGAAGCCCACGTCATAGCCAACATCACCCACTGTGAATTTGTAGCCACCATAAATGTCAACTTCAGCGTTGGAGTCACCGCCAGCGTCTTTGATCCACTTGATGCTAGAACCCCAAATGCCAATGTAGGCGCCGCTCTTGTCAGCGTAGTCAGCACCGCCTTGCACTGCAGGGTCAAAGCGGCTTTGTGAAATACCGCGATAACGGTATTCAGAGACACCGCCAACATTGAAAGACAAAGTTGACTCTGGTGCTGCAGGCGCGGTTTGAGCAATTGCACTGCCAGCGGCCGTCAAAGCCATGGCCAACATCAGGGGGGAAAGGATTTTTTTCATTGATAGCTCCAAAAATTAAAAATAGACTTCGTTTTCTTAGCATTTAGCATGCCAATGCTGCGCCGCATCATTGCAAGTCGTTGTCAGCACTCATAAATGACTCAATATGCGTGCATTGATGCTCCAATGGGCGCAACACCCTTTGCACCGCCTTTAAAAAGAGGTGCAAAAGGAAGTCCAATTTTGCACCACAGAGGTGCATGGAGTTTCTATGCGACTGTCTTTGGTGCAAAGTCGAGCTTTGCTTGGCCTTCAATCGCCTTCTGTCACCGTTGAGGTGCACTTGGCGAATGGTCTGCCTAGCTTCACTTTGGTCGGATTGGCCGATGTTGAAGTCAAAGAAGCCAGGGAGCGTGTTCGATCGGCATTGCAAAACTCAGGTTTTGAATTTCCAAGCAACCAACGAATCACCGTTAACTTAGCGCCCGCCGATCTGCCCAAAGACTCGGGTCGCTTTGACCTGCCCATTGCTTTGGGCATTTTGGCCGCCAGCGAGCAAATCGACGGTAGCCAACTGAAACACTTTGAATTTGCTGGGGAGCTGTCTTTGTCAGGGGCCTTGCGGCCTGTCAAAGGTGCGTTAATCATGGGGCTGGCTATGTATCAACAGCCCCAAGGGCGGGGCTTGGTACTACCACCTGGAAGTGCAGAAGAAGCATCTCTGGTGCCGAATGTCATTGTTTACAGAGCCGCCCATTTAAAGGATGTGGCGCGTCAGTTTGCAATTCCTAGCCCAAAACAACATGACCTCAACCCTCCAGACGAACAAGGCTGGTCAAGGTTAGCGCCTAGAAATTTGCCCACGCCCGCATCCCAAGAAACACTGGACATGGCCGATGTCAAAGGCCAAGCGGGTGCAAAACGTGCGCTTGAGATAGCGGCCGCGGGCGGCCACAGCTTGTTGATGATGGGTCCGCCAGGCTCAGGCAAATCCATGCTGGCGCATCGTTTCGCAGGACTGCTGGGGCCTCTCAATATGACGGAGGCCTTAGAAGCCGCATCGATTGCCAGTCTTGCGGGTGGGTTTGATCTTGCGCAATGGTCACGTCGCCCCACACGGCATCCACACCATTCGGCCAGTGCCGTCGCCTTGGTGGGTGGCGGCTCACCGCCTCGGCCAGGAGAAATTTCTTTGGCACACCATGGCGTTTTATTTCTTGATGAACTTCCCGAGTTTCCAAGGTCTGCATTGGAGGCCATGCGCGAGCCACTTGAGTCGGGCAGCGTCACCATTTCGCGCGCGGCCATGCGGGCTGAGTTTCCCGCGAGGTTTCAATTGATTGCGGCGATGAATCCTTGCCCTTGTGGCTATGCGGGACAAACCAGGCAGGCCGGGCAAAAGGGTTCGGTATGTCGATGCACGCCCGATCAAGTTCAACGGTACATGCGCAAAATCAGCGGGCCACTCCTCGATCGAATTGACTTGCACATTGAGGTGCCAAGTCAAGATGTTAAGTTTCTGATCCAATCGACTGCGGCAGAATCGACAGACGCCATCAGAGCGCGTTGCCTTGAAGCGAATCAGATGGCCAAGCAACGTCAAGGGTGTGCCAATCAAGCCCTGGCTGGTGCATTGCTTTCCCAACATTGCGCTTTGTCGGCCGAATCAGCGGCCTACCTGCATCAAATTGCGACTCATTTTGGATGGAGCAGTCGAAGCACGCATCGGGTTTTGAAAGTGGCCAGAACCATCGCTGATCTTTCCAGCAAACAAGCCATTGAAATGCCACATTTGGCTGAGGCCGTTCAATACAGAAGACCCTTAGAAGCAGACCGATAATGGCGGTATGCGCCAATTCAGGACTCATGGGAAAACAGCTGAAGCCAATGATGAAGTGCCTTCTTTAGGCCCTTTTGCTGTTTGGCTGTCGTGTGCTCAACTCATCACATGGGGCAGCGTTTTCTACACCTTCTCATTGCTGATGGGCCCCATCGAGCGGGAATTAGGTTTGAGTCGCGCAGAGTCCTCCTTGGCTTTCAGCTTAGCGTTGCTGGCTGACGGATTGATGGCTTACCCAGTGGGTCGTTGGATTGACCAAGGCCATGAGCGCAGGGTCATGGCGTGGGGCTCAGCATGGGTTGGGGCATGCTTGTTGGCGCACAGTTTCATCGACTCATTGAGTGGCTTTTATGTGGTTTGGATGGCCCTCGGTTTGGGCATGTCGGCCACGCTCTATGCGCCGGTGTTTGCCGTTGTAACGCGCAGATTCCCCAACGACTTTCGACGGGCGATCATCATCATGACCTTCTTGGGCGGCTTGGCCAGTACCGTCTTTATTCCCCTTTCTTCTTGGCTGATTCAAGCATTGGGCTGGCGTCATGCCTTGTGGGTATTGGCTTTGTTGCAGTGGCTGATTTGCCTGCCTTTGCATGCATGGTTTTTGAAAGGTGCGCCTCAAAACTTCAACGCTTCAACATCAAGTCCTTTGCCGCACAATGATTTGAACGAAAAACCGAAACCAGCCATCGGTGTGCATTTAAAACGTCCACCCTTTTGGCTGCTGGCTGGGTTCATGTTGATGACAGCGATTGTGAGTTCTGCGCTGCCCGCTCACATGGTGAGCTTGCTTGAAGAGGCCCACATGTCCCCAGCATGGGTGATTGCCATTCCCGCCTCGATCGGCGTGATTCAGGTCTTGGGGCGACTTTTGTTGTTTGTTTTTGAAAAACATTTGGACGTTCATGCGGCCAACAAATGGATTCCCTGTTTGGTGCCATTGGGCTTGGTATTTTTAGTCGCGGGCGGCTTGGCCACTTGGGCGGCATTGTTGTTTGTGATTTTTTATGGACTGGGCAACGGCCTCAACACCATCGTCAAAGGCACAGCAATGGCGCAATATGTGAGCCGAGAACATGTGGGTCAACTCAATGGCCTGCTGGGTTTGCCTTTGGCCATGGGCCGCGCCATTGCACCTTGGGCTTTGGGATTGATGTGGACCACCGAAGATGGCTACACCATCGGTTTGCGCTGGCTGCTACTGGTGGGCCTGATCGGTGTGGGGTGTTTGTGGTGGGCACAAAAGAGTGCCCTTTCCAACGCACAACATTGAGCGCTTACAAGTTGGGTGCCAGCAGTCGCTGAATGTCAGACACGTTCAAGTTCTGACGCTTGGCCAAATCTTGTACTTGGTCTTCACTGACTTTGCCCACATTGAAGTATTGGCTGTTCGGGTGCGAAATGTAAAAACCTGACACGCTGGCTGCGGGCGTCATGGCCAAACTTTCTGTGAGACCCATGCCAATTTCCTCGCATTGCAACAGTTCAAACATTTGCTTTTTAACTGAATGGTCTGGGCATGCAGGGTAGCCTGGTGCTGGCCTGATGCCCTGATATTTCTCGGCAATCAAATCGTCGAGCGATGCATTCTCTGTTGGCGCATAGCCCCACAAATCTTTGCGCACTCGCTCATGCATGCATTCTGCAAAGGCTTCTGCAAATCGATCGGCCAAGGCCTTGAGCATGATGGCACTGTAATCGTCATGGGCGGCTTCGAACGCTTGCTCACGTTTTTCGACACCAATGCCTGCAGTGACAGCAAACACACCAACATAGTCTTGCAAGTTTGTACGTTGGCCCTGTGCATCCAGCAATGGGGCTACAAAGTCTGCCAAGCACCGGCTGGGTTTGCCACTTTGCTTTTCAGTTTGTTGGCGCAGACCATGCCAGATCAGTACTGGCGTTTGGCGTGACTCATCGGCATACAAAGCAATGTCGTCGTGGTTGACGCTATTGGCAGGATACAAACCCATCACACCATGCGCCGTAATCCAACGACCTTCAATGATTTTTTGCAACATCTTCTGCGCATCGTTGAACACTTTTTGCGCTTCAACGCCCACCACTTCGTCTTTCAAGATGGCGGGGTAGGGGCCTGCCAAATCCCAAGTTTGAAAGAAGGGTCCCCAATCGATGTAGCGCGCCAACTCGGCCAAGTCAAAGTTCTTGAAGACTCGGCGGCCAATGAACTTGGGCCTGAGTGACTTGTGCGCGGTCCAATCGATGTTGGTTTTGTTGCTGCGCGCTTTGGCCAGTGGCCACATGGGTGTTTGCTTTTTATTCGCGTGAAGTTCACGCACTTTGGCGTAGTCGGCATTCAGCTCATCGATGTAGGCCGTGGCTTGGTCTGACAGCAAACCTTGCGCGACGCTCACACTGCGCGATGCATCGGGCACGTAGACCACGGGTCCTTCATAGTGCGGCGCAATTTTGACAGCAGTGTGCACGCGGCTGGTGGTGGCGCCGCCAATCAGCAAAGGCATTTTGCGCAAACGAAAGTGCGCGTCTTTTTGCATCTCACTGGCCACGTACTGCATCTCTTCCAAGCTAGGCGTAATGAGGCCAGACAAACCAATGATGTCCGCATTTTCTTCTTTGGCTTTGGCCAAAATTTCGTGACACGGCACCATCACGCCCATGTTGACCACATCAAAGTTATTGCACTGAAGCACCACCGTCACAATGTTTTTGCCAATGTCGTGCACGTCGCCTTTGACCGTGGCAATCACAATTTTGCCTTTTGATTTGACATCTTGACCCGCGGCTTCTTGCTGGCGTTTTTCTTCTTCAATGTAGGGCACCAAATGCGCCACGGCTTGCTTCATGACGCGCGCTGACTTGACAACTTGCGGCAAGAACATCTTTCCTTGGCCAAACAAATCACCCACCACGTTCATGCCATCCATGAGCGGGCCTTCAATCACATGCAAAGGCCTGCCGTTTTTGGCCAAAATTTCTTGATACGCCTCTTCGGTATCTTGCGTGATGAAGTCCGTGATGCCATGCACCAAAGCGTGTGACAAGCGTGCCGAGACCGACACCGGCGCTTCGGGTGTGCCGCGCCACGCCAATTTTTGGGAGTCGTCTTTGGCGGCACCTTTGGCGTTTTCTGCCACCTCGACCAAACGCTCGCCCGCATCGGGGCGCCGATTCAAGACCACATCTTCAACGCGCGCACGCAAGTCGGGTTCGAGTTGGTCATAGACGCCCACCATGCCTGCATTGACAATGCCCATGTCCATGCCCGCTTGAATGGCGTGGTACAAAAAGACAGTATGAATGGCTTCTCGCACGGGGTCGTTGCCGCGAAAACTAAAAGACACATTGGACACACCGCCCGATACTTTGGCGCCTGGCAAATTCTGTTTGATCCAACGCGTGGCTTCAATGAAATCCACCGCGTAGTTGTCGTGCTCTTCGATGCCGGTGGCAATGGCAAAAATGTTGGGATCAAAAATAATGTCTTCGGGCGGGAAGTCCACCTCGTCGACCAACACGCGATAGGCGCGTTCACAAATTTCAATTTTGCGTTGGTAGGTATCGGCCTGGCCTTTTTCGTCAAACGCCATCACCACCGCGGCGGCGCCATAGCGCTTGATCAACAAGGCTTGTTCCTTGAAGACCTCGACGCCTTCTTTCATGCTGATGGAGTTGACGATGCCTTTGCCTTGAATGCAACGCAAGCCCGCTTCAATCACGCTCCACTTGGAGGAATCAATCATGATGGGCACGCGGGCAATGTCAGGCTCAGAGGCAATGAGGTTCAAGAACCGCACCATGGCCGCTTGGCTGTCCAACATGGCTTCGTCCATGTTGATGTCGATGATTTGTGCGCCGTTTTCTACTTGCTGACGGGCCACAGCCAAGGCTTGCTCGTACTCGCCATTCAAAATCATGCGGGCGAAAGCTTTAGAGCCCGTGACGTTGGTTCGCTCACCAATGTTCACAAACAAAGAATCTGTGCCAATCGAGACGGGCTCGAGACCAGACAGTTTTAACGGAGAAACAGCAGCAGACACAACTCACCTCTTGGATCGCAGGTGAGCGTGGTTTGCAATAGGAAAGGGACGGGCCCTTGATTGATTCCCAAGCCTGACCCGCGGCCTGAATGGCTAGCGGGCTGCAACGCTCCTTGGGATGTGGCTATTTTAACCACGCCCAAGGCGTTCTGAGTCTCAATACTGTTTGTAAGGCAAGAATTTGCCCGATAAGACCACGTTCACGCGGTCGCCCTTGGGGTCGGGCTGACGCACGATGTCCATGCTGAAATCGATGGCACTCATGATGCCGTCACCGAATTCTTCATGAATCAGTTCTTTGATGGTGGTGCCGTAGACACTGACAATTTCGTACCAACGGTAAATGAGGGGGTCGGTTGGCACTGGCGTGGGCAATGAGCCCTTGTAAGGCACAACCTGCAACCACTTTTGCTCTTCCGCCGTCAGGCCAAAAATTTTACCGATGATCTTGGCTTGTTTCGCATCTAGGGTCATTTGACCTAAACAAGCTGCAGTGACCCATTCTTTAGACAGGCCCACTTTGTCAGCCACATCGCTCCACTTGATACCCTTGGACACTTTGGTGCTGATGATTTTTTCTGTCACTTCTAAGCGGTTCATGGTTTTCCTCGTAAAAAAATTGAAGTCAAAATTAATGTGCTTTGGCGCGTGAAACCAAGAAATCGACAATGTGATTTCTGAGGTCGTAATACCCTGGCAAATGGTGCAGTTGTGCGCGCGTTCGATCGCGTGGCAATGGGTTGACCACCACCTCTGCCAAGCCACCGGGTACGTAATGTCCGTTGTGCTCATTGCCATTGCTCATGAGCAAAATTCGGTCCGACAACAAGATGGCTTCATCGACATCATGGGTAATCATGAAAACTGTTTGTTGTGTTTGACGAACAATGCCCATCAGTTCATCTTGAATGGTGCCGCGCGTCAGGGCATCCAAGGCGCCAAAGGGCTCGTCCAACAAAAGCATCTTGGGTTGTATGGCAAAGGCCCTGGCAATGCCGACCCGTTGCTTCATGCCACCCGACAATTGACTGGGCTTTTTGTCGATGGCTGGCAATAAGCCCACCATGTCCACATGCTTTTCGACATGTGCATTCACCTCTGGCGCTTTCCATTCTGGCCATTTGGACCTCACGGCAAATGCAATGTTTTGCCGGACAGTCAACCAAGGCATCAAGGCATGACTTTGAAACACCACGCCGCGCTCTAAACTAGGCCCAGCAATTTCTCGGCCATCCATGAACGCATGGCCTTGCGTTGCAGTGTCCAGTCCTGCCAGCACATTCAGAACCGTGGTTTTGCCACAACCAGAGTGGCCAATGATGCAAACAAATTCACCGCGCGCGACTGTGAAAGACACATCCGCAAACACGGGTTTGTTTGCGACATAAGTCTTGGCCAACTTTTCGATTTTCAAAAATCCTGGTTGTGACAAAGAAGCTTGTGTAAGCGCTTGAAACGCCGCTTGAGATACAGCCAATTCATTCAACATAAGTGACTCCTTTTTGTAATGCAGCAAAGGCCATGTCAAGCAACATACCGACGACGCCAATTACTAGGACAGCAAAGATCACATTGACCAATGAAAGGTTGTTCCACTCATTCCAAACAAAGTAACCGATGCCTGTGCCGCCCACCAACATTTCAGCAGCCACAATCACCAACCACGCAATGCCCATGCTGATGCGCATGCCAGTGACAATGGTGGGTGCAGCAGCTGGCAAGATCACCAAAAAAGCTTTTCGCAGCGGGTTCACTTCTAAGGTGTTGGCCACGTTCAGCCACTCGCGTTTGACCGATGCCACACCAAATGCGGTGTTGATCAGCATTGGCCATACTGAGCAAATGAAAATCACAAAAATCCCGCTGACACTCGAGTCCTTCAAGGTGTACAAAGCCAAAGGCATCCATGCCAATGGGCTGATGGGTTTCAACACTTGAATGAACGGGTCGAAAGCTTTTTGCATGAGCGGAGACATGCCAATTAAGAAACCCAGAGGCAATGCAAAAAGCACCGCTAAAGAAAAGCCCAAACCAACACGCCCTAAAGAATGCGCCAGTTGGATGCCAATCCCTTTGTCATTGGGTCCGTTGTCATAAAACGGGTTGGCCAATTGCTTCCCAATCGCTTTGACCACCTCAACGGGTGGCGGAAAACCTGTGCTTTTGCTAGCCCCCGGATCCTTGCCCATCATCTTCAAATATTCAATTTCTTCTGCAGTCGCGCCCACTTTCGTCGAACCGCCAATGGCGGGTCCTTGCGAAGAAAGCTGCCACGCACCTAAGAAAAAAACCAAGATCAAAAACGAAACCAGCGCCGCGCGCAAATTAATAGAAAGCGTGTTCACAATCGATCATCCCATCTTGTGAATAGCGAAGGTTTTCAAATACTCTTCTGGTTTAGACGCATCAAATTCTTTGCCCATGATCTTGTGTTTGACATAAGCTGACCCACTTGGTACAGGTTGGCCTAAGTCCTTCATGTGTTTGCGTGCATCGGTGATGAGGAACACTTTTTCAGCAATTTGTTTGTAATCCACATTGCCTTTGATGTAGCCCCAACGTTTCATTTGAGTCAACATCCACACCGCCAAACTTTGCCAAGGCATGGGGTCAAAATCAGCTCGGTCGGGAACGTTTTGAATTTTTCCTAAGCCGTCGGCAAACTTGCCCGTCAATACTTGACTGATGACCGCTTCGGGTTGATTCAAATACTGAGTTGGCGAAATCACTTTGGCAATCAACTCACGATTGCCCGGTAAGCGGGCCATTGCGGCCGAAGTCAGAACAGCGCGATACAAGGCCGCGAATGTGTTGGGATTTTTTTGAATGAATTCTGTGCTGGTACCAAATGCACAGCATGGGTGACCGCTCCACAAGTCTTTGGTCAACATGTGAATGAAGCCCACTTCATCAAACACCGCGCGTTGATTAAAGGGATCAGGTCCCAAGAAACCATCGATGTTGCCCGCGCGCAAATTGGCCACCATCTCTGCTGGTGGGATGACGCGAATCTGCACATCGGTGTCTGGGTTCAAGCCGTTTTCTGCCAAGTAATAGCGCAATAAAAAGTTGTGCATCGAGTAATCAAACGGCACGCCAAACTTAAAGCCCTTCCAGTTCTTGGGATCGCGGTTGTCTTTGTGCTTCAAGCTCAAAGTAATTGCCTGGCCATTGACGTTTTGAATGGTGGCAACATTCATGGGCGTGGTGTTGGCACCGAGCCCCATACTGATGGCCAATGGCATGGGTGACAAAAAGTGCGACGCGTCATATTCCTTGTTGATCATCTTGTCGCGAATTAAGGCCCAGCCCGCCGTTTTAGTCACCTCGACATTCAAACCTTGCTTGCTATAGAAACCCAAAGGGTGCGCCATGATGAGCGGCGTTGCACAGGTGATTGGAATAAAACCAATCTTCAGGTTTGGTTTTTCAAGGGGTCCTTTTTCTTGCGCCATGGCTTGCAGGCTGGCTACTGGCAACACGCTGGCAATGGCCGCCATGGCCGTTTTCTTGCCCACTGCGCGCAAAAAGTTTCTACGTTCTTGGTCTTGCGGAAACAAGGCCTTCACCAATGTGGCTTGGATGAACTCTTGGCTATAGGCTTCAAATTCGGCGGTTTCGGAGCGTGCTCGCAAAGTCGCTTGGGCCGCATTGATTTCAGCTTGGTGATCAGCGGGTGAGTGATCGCGACCACAACTGCATTTGAGCATCAAGGGACGATCGGCATTGAACGGATCAAAGAACTCAGACATAGCAACCTCTTTTCTGTGAAGACAAGAAGCTCTATGCAAACAACGCGCCAACTTTCAGTTAGCTTGGTTTATTTTGTGACTTGACTGTTTATGCTTGGGCAAAAGGCGCTATCGGCTTAACTTCGGTCAAGGCGTCGCACCAAAGCAGCGCATCAACTGACTGCAAAAGTTTCGGTTTGGTGCGCCGTTGATGTTGAAAGCACCAACTCAGATTGCCGCTTTGTAAAACGCCCCAACATGCAATCCTCTTGGCGCTAGAGGACCTACCGCTTTGTGAATGGCACCGATATGGTCTGGCGTGGTACCGCAGCAACCGCCCACAATGTTGACCAAACCTTCCGCTGCAAACTCGTGGAGCAATCGGCTGGTCACGTCGGGCGTTTCATCAAAGCCTGTATCGCTCATGGGGTTGGGTAAACCGGCGTTGGGGTAGCAACTGATGAATGTGTCGTCGGCAACTTTGGCCAGCTCTTGTATGTAAGGCCGCATCAATGTGGCACCCAGGGCACAGTTCAAACCAATGGCCAAGGGGCGTGCGTGGCGGACGCTGTGCCAAAACGCAGTCACCGTTTGACCACTCAAAATACGGCCGGAGGCATCGGTCACGGTACCGCTGATGATGAGAGGCAGGCGCTCGCCACTTTCTGCGAAATATTCTTCAATGGCAAACAATGCGGCTTTGGCATTCAAGGTATCAAAGATGGTTTCCACCAACAAGACATCCACGCCGCCTTCGACCAAGGCCTGTGTTTGTTCGTAATAGGCCTTGCGCAAAGACTCAAAGTCGACATTGCGCGCCCCGGGATCGTTCACATCAGGGCTGATGCTGGCTGTTTTGGGGGTGGGGCCTAATGCGCCCACGGCATAACGCGGTTTGTCGGGCGTTGAAAATTTGTCACAGGCAGCACGGGCCAAGGCGGCCGATGCTCGGTTCATTTCAATGGCCAGGTCGGCCATGTTGTAGTCTTCTTGGGCAATGGTGGTTGCACCAAAGGTATTGGTTTCAATCATGTCGGCGCCAGCGGCCAAATAGCCTTCGTGAATGTCGCGTATGACATCGGGGCGCGTCAGGCTGAGCAATTCGTTGTTGCCCTTCACATCTTTGGGAAAGTCTTTGAAACGCTCACCGCGGTAATCGGCTTCGCTCAATTTGAAGCGCTGGATCATGGTGCCCATGGCGCCATCCAATATGGCGATCCGCTGTTTCAAAATGGCTGGCAATGCTTGAGCGCGTGTGTAGTTCAAAGGTTTCATAGGTGTATTGTAAAAAATGAATTAGATGCTTGAAGCTTTTTGCAATCAAATTACTTGAAATAAAACGCACTTACCAATCTGCGCGCAAAGTCATCGGAGACAATACAGGCCGTGTCTACCTCTACAGCCCAGCCATTTCCCAACATCCTGAGTATCCTCAGCGAGGTCTTTGGCTACGAGTCTTTCAGAGGGCCTCAACAAAACATCATTGAGCATGTCACGGGCGGAAAAGATGCTTTGGTTCTGATGCCCACCGGGGGCGGCAAAAGCTTGTGCTATCAAATTCCCGCTATCGCCCGCCAAAGTGCGGGGCTTGGCATCACCATTGTGGTGTCGCCCCTGATTGCCTTGATGCACGATCAAGTTGGCGCTTTGCATGAAGCTGGCGTTAGCGCAGCATTCTTAAACTCAACCCTGAGCAATGCAGAAGCCAGTGAAGTCGAGCAACGCCTGCGGCGTGGCGACATCACATTGCTTTACGCAGCCCCAGAGCGCATCACCACGCCAAGGTTTTTGGCGCTACTCGATTCGCTGTATGCGCAAAACGCATTAAGTCTGTTTGCGATTGATGAGGCGCATTGCGTCAGCCAATGGGGCCACGACTTTCGCCCCGAATACCGTGGTCTGACCATTCTTCATGAACGGTTTGCCAATGTGCCCCGCGTGGCGTTAACAGCCACAGCCGACGCACTCACCCGCGCCGACATCATTGAGCGATTGCAACTAGAAGACGCTCAACTGTTTATCAGCAGCTTCGACCGGCCCAATATTCGCTACACCATTGTCGAAAAGAAAGACGCCACAACCCAATTGCTGCGCTTCATTGAGCGTGAGCATGAAGGCGAAGCGGGTGTGGTGTATTGTCAATCTCGCAAGCGTGTTGAAGAAGTTGCCGCTTTGCTGGCAGAAGCCGGCATTGATGCGTTGCCCTATCACGCAGGGTTAGATGCCGCCCTTCGGCAAAAACATCAAGACCGATTTTTGCGCGACGAAGGCGTGGTCATGGTGGCCACGATCGCTTTTGGCATGGGCATTGATAAACCAGATGTGCGATTTGTGGCGCACTTGGACATGCCCAAAAACATTGAAGGTTATTACCAAGAAACGGGCCGCGCCGGGCGCGATGGTCTGCGTGCTGATGCTTGGATGGCCTATGGCTTGCAAGACGTGGTGAATCAGCGGCGCATGATCGATGAAAGCCCCGCCGACGAACATTTCAAGCAGCTCTTGCGTGGCAAATTGGATGCATTGTTGGCCTTGGCTGAAGCAACGGACTGCCGACGCGTTCGCCTTTTGTCTTACTTTGATGAGCCCAGCCACCCCTGTGGCAATTGCGACAATTGCCTCCATCCGCCTGCTGTTTGGGATGGCACAGACGCTGCTCGCAAACTTCTCTCAACGGTTTACCGAGCCGAGCAACACAGTGGCTTCTCTTTTGGTTCGGGCCACATCATGGACATTTTGCGCGGCAAATCTACCGAAAAGGTTTCTCAATATGGGCATTCCCAATTGACCACTTTCGGCATTGGGGCCAATTTCAGCGAGACTCAGCTGCGCGGTGTTTTGCGCCAACTCATCGCCATGGGTGCACTCAATGTCCAAGGCCAAGTTTTCAATACGCTTCAACTGACCGAGGGTTCCCGGGCGGTATTGCGCGGTGATGTCAAAGTCTTGTTGCGCGAATCTGTCAGCCAAAAAGCCGAGAAACGCAGCCGCAAACCCCAAGCCGTTGGTCCCGCTGCCGCCAATTTGAATCAAGACGCCATGGTTCGATACATCAATTTGAAAGCGTGGCGCGCCGAGGTGGCCAAGGAACACAATTTGCCCGCCTATGTCATTTTTCACGATGCCACTTTGGCCCACATTGCTGCCGCAGACCCCCAAGATTTGGATGATTTACAAGGCATCAGCGGCATTGGCGTCAAAAAACTAGAGGCCTATGGTCGGGATGTTTTGCAAGTGTGTCGCGTTCAGCTAAAATAGCACGCTGTACTAAATGAGGTTTTTCAATGTCTGCACACAACGATTCACAAACTCCTGACGATCCAGTTGAAGCTATCGTGAAACACATTCCAGTCGTCATTCCTGTGGCTGGTGCGGTTTTGATTTTCTTGCTGGCCTTTATTGCCGTATTCATGGCTTAAAAGCCTTGACCAGCCAGACCCTGGCTTGATGCCAAGACCCCTTGGTGATGTTTGAAACCCGCTTTTAGCGGGTTTTTTCTTGTCCATGGATGCAGTCAAAACCCGAGACCCCTAGAGTTATGCAAGTTTTGCATAGTTTTTCAGGGGTTTTCACTTTTTCTGATGCCCTTTTCTTGTCAGCCTCCCTAAAATTCAGGGTGAGTTACAAGCAGGGTACAAGCCCCTCTGTTTGTCTCGGGACGGCGCATCGTTCATCGTGCGTTTCCGTCGTTTTTTGAAAAGTACTCTAAGCATCCACACGGTTGCGACGAAACGTGGTGCTTTCCAAAAAACGATTTTTAAACTTTGGAGCATTTCTCATGAACTCACCCGTGATGCAGGGCGTGACCCTCAACACCCCCACGTATGTGAAAAACCCCAAGCTGATTGCTTGGGTTGCCGAGATGGCAGCGTTGTGCAAACCTGCCAACATCTATTGGTGCGATGGCTCCGAAGAAGAATACGACCGCCTGTGCCAACTGTTGGTTGACAACGGCACCTTCAAAAAACTCAATCCCGCCAAGCGCCCAGGTAGTTTCTTGGCTTGGTCAGACCCCTCAGATGTGGCGCGCGTTGAAGACCGCACCTATATCTGTTCTGAAAAGAAAGAAAACGCTGGGCCCACCAACAATTGGATGGACCCCAATGAAATGCGCCAAACATTGAACCCTTTGTTCGATGGTTGCATGCAGGGTCGCACCATGTATGTGGTCCCATTTTCTATGGGCCCCTTGGGTTCACACATTGCACACATTGGCATTGAATTGACCGACAGCGCTTATGTGGCCGTGAATCAAAAGCTCATGACCCGCATGGGCAAAGCGGTGTTTGATGTGATTGGCACCAATGGCGAATTCGTGCCTTGCTTGCACACGGTTGGCGCACCTTTGGTAAACGGCGCCAAGGACACCACCTCATGGCCTTGCAACCCAACGGTTAAATACATCGTTCATTACCCCGAAACACGCGAGATCTGGTCTTATGGTTCGGGCTATGGCGGCAATGCTTTGTTAGGTAAAAAATGCTTGGCCTTGCGCATCGCGTCCAGCATGGGCCGCGAACAAGGTTGGTTGGCCGAACACATGCTCATTCTGGGCGTGACCAATCCCCAGGGCAAAAAATACCATGTGGCAGCGGCCTTCCCAAGCGCCTGTGGCAAAACCAATTTCTCTATGTTGGTGCCGCCCGAAGGCTTCAATGGTTGGAAAGTAACCACCATTGGCGACGACATCGCTTGGATCAAACCTCAAGCCAACGGCAAGATGATGGCCATCAATCCAGAGGCCGGTTACTTTGGCGTGGCCCCAGGTACCAACCACCACACCAACCCCAACTGCATGGCCAGCTTGGACAAAAACGTGATCTTCACCAATGTTGCTTTGACCGATGACGGCGACGTCTGGTGGGAAGGCATGGAAAAAGACACCGGCAAGTTGCCCGATCATTTGATCGACTGGCAAGGCAAGGACTGGACACCCCAGATTGCAAAAGACACCGGCGCCAAAGCGGCTCACGCCAATGCACGCTTTACCGTCGCAGCCACCAACAACCCTGCACTCGATCCTGCATGGGACGACGCAGCAGGTGTGGCCATCGATGCCTTTATCTTTGGCGGTCGACGCTCTACCACCGTGCCTTTGGTGACCGAAGCACGCAACTGGACCGAAGGGGTTTACATGGCGGCCACCATGGGTTCTGAAACTACGGCTGCGGCATTTGGCGCACAAGGTGTGGTTCGTCGCGATCCATTCGCCATGTTGCCCTTCTGTGGTTACAACATGAGCGAGTATTTCCAACACTGGCTAGATGTCGGCGCAAAAATCCAAGCCGGCGGTCACAAGTTGCCTAAC
>JACCDX010216598.1_pt1 | contig 25176 bp, 20 predicted proteins | sample 7449681 | NCBI WGS metagenome assembly JACCDX01 (sample SAMN15323450, study PRJNA562643) | freshwater metagenome | isolation source: river surface water | place: USA:Blue River Watershed | collected 2017-08-18
ATTCGGGCCTGGCCTTTATCATGGGCTGGACCGGTGGCTATGTGCTGGTGGCCGTGTTCCTGGCACCATTCCTGCGTAAGTTCGGTCAGTTCACGATTCCGGACTTCCTGGGCGCACGGTATGGTGGTCACTTGCCCCGATTCATCGGTGTGGCGATCGCGATTCTGTGTTCCTTCACCTACGTGGTGGCGCAGATCTACGGTGTGGGCTTGATCACAACACGATTAACCGGTGTGACCTTTGAAGTCGGTGTGTTCTTAGGCCTGGCCGGTATTCTGGTCTGCTCCTTCTTGGGTGGCATGAAGGCGGTGACCTGGACCCAGGTGGCCCAGTACATCATCCTGATCATTGCCTACATGATCCCGCTGGTCTGGCTGTCGGTGAAACAAACCGGCGTGCCCATCCCCCAGCTGGTCTATGGTCAGCAACTGATGAAAGTGACCGAGCTCGAGAAGAAGATCACGGCGGATCCGAAAGAGATCGAAGTCCGTCAGATCTTTAAGGATCGTGCTGCTGCGGCGACTGAGAAGCTGAAAGATGTTCCGGGTTCTTACGCTGCCGATAAGGCGGCTGCTGAGAAGGCCGGCACGTTAGACACCTTTGCGAAAGACGAAGCCGCATACAAATCCGGACTGGACAAGGCCAAAGCGGGAGCTGCGCGTGGTAACGCACCGCTACCTCACGCCACGTCATTCCCCGGCAAGGACGAAGCGGCCCAGAACAAGTCTCGCAAGAACTTCCTGGCGCTCATCTTCTGCTTGATGATCGGTACTGCGGCCCTGCCCCACATTCTGATGCGTTTCTACACGACACCTTCGGTACGTGAGGCCCGCAACTCGGTGACCTGGTCGCTGTTCTTCATCTTCTTGCTGTACTTCTCGGCGCCTGCCCTTGCGGTTTTGGTGAAGTTCGTGGTGTACAACGATGTGGTGGGCTCTGCGTTCTCGGCACTCCCAGCGTGGGTGGCGAACTGGACTAAGGTAGACCCGGGTCTGCTGTCGATCGTTGACATCAACAAGGACGGCATCGTGCAGTTGGCGGAGATCTCGATCGGTGCCGACATTGTGGTGTTGGCAACGCCTGAGATCGCGGGTCTGCCGTATGTGGTGTCGGGCATGGTGGCCGCGGGTGGTCTGGCGGCGGCGCTCTCCACTGCAGACGGTCTGCTGCTGACCATCGCAAACGCCCTGTCGCACGACATCTACTACAAGATGATCGATCCATCGGCTCCTGTGGCCCGTCGTGTGGTGATCTCCAAGTCGATGCTCTTGGTGGTGGCGGTGTTGGCGGCCTTGGTGGCGCAACAGAAACCGGCGGACATTCTGTTCCTGGTGGGTGCGGCGTTCTCCTTCGCGGCGGCCGGGTTCTTCCCCGCCCTCGTGCTGGGCATCTTCTGGAAGCGCACCACGGGCATCGCAGCTAGCCTGGGCATGGTTGCGGGTATCGGCATCACGTTCTACTACATGGTGCAGACCCAGCCCTGGCTGCGTGAGGTGTTCCTGGGCGTTCCGCGCTCAGTGCCGATCACCGGTGAGTGGTTTGAGATCGCAGCGATCTCGGCCGGTACCTTCGGTGTGCCGCTGGGCTTTGCCGTGATGATCATTGTGAGCCTGATCACCCCCGCTCCGAATCGTCAGATTCAAGAGCTGGTGGAGTCTGTTCGCTATCCGGATCTGAAAATGGCGAAGTAAGCGGTTAGTGATCCCCTGGGGAACCCCTTCCCCAGGGACACTTAAAAACCAAAGCCCGCTGATCCCCAGCGGGCTTTTTTTTCGGTTAGCATGCACCTATCGCTAGGGGTGACCGGCAAGGGTGCCGGTCTGAGAAATACCCTTGAACCTGATCCGGCTGATACCGGCGTAGGAAAGCAATCATGGCATTTACTCCCAAACGTATTCTCTCGATTGCCGGCTCCGACAGCGGGGGCGGTGCGGGCATTCAGGCCGACCTGAAAACCATCTCGGCACTGGGCTGTTACGGTCTCACGGCCATTACCGCACTCACCGCACAAAATACCCAGGGGGTGCGGGCCATTCACGCTCCGGAGCCCAGTTTTCTTCAAGCGCAGCTAGAGGCCGTGTTCGAGGATATCGGTGCCGACGCCGTGAAAATCGGCATGCTGCACGCGCCCGAGATTGTGGCCGTAGTGGCCGATGCCTTAACCCGGTTCAAACCCGCCCATGTGGTCTTAGATCCCGTGATGGTGGCCACCAGCGGCGACAAACTGATTACCCCGGAAACCCAGGCCCACATCGTGGCGCGGCTATTTCCACTCGCCACCGTGGTCACGCCGAATCTGGATGAGTTGTCGTGGTTTGTCGGCGAGCCCATCACCCGCTGGGATCAGTTTGAATCCAGCGCGGTAGCACTGCACGCGATGGGGGCTGCCAATGTATTGGTCAAGGGCGGGCATATGCGCTCGCCGAATCTGATGGACCTGTTGGTGGAGTTTTTTCCCAGCACACCGCCGATCATCGATCCCTCCACGCCGGGCCACGCCCGTCGGGAGCTCACCGAGATTGTGAAACCCCGTATCGATACCCGTAATCTCCATGGCACCGGCTGCACGCTGTCGTCGGCGATCGCCTGCTTCCTGGCCTTGGGCTATCCATTAAAAACCGCCGTGCGCGGCGCCCAGGACTATGTCTATCGGGCCATCGAGGCCGCCGTGAACATGCAACTCGGTCATGGGCATGGCCCAGTGAACCATGGATTTAATCCGCAACCCTTGCATCTGAATCCCACCACCGTCTGACATGACTTTTCGAGGAGACTCTCATGGCTGTTAACCCACAGTTTCTTGCCGCCACGGCCAGCGTGGATCAAAGTGCGATCGCACCGTTTCCCAATAGTGAAAAGGTCTATGTGCAGGGATCACGATCGGACATTCAGGTGCCGTTTCGAAAAATCACGCAAGACGATACCCCCAGCCAAATGGGTGCCGAGAAAAACCCACCGATTTATGTATACGACACCAGCGGCGTCTACACCGATCCACGCGTGAAGATCGATATCCGGGCCGGCCTGACACCGATACGCGCCAAATGGATTGCCGAGCGCAACGACACCGAACTGCTCGATGGGCCCACCAGCGCCTTTGGCCGCGACCGGCTCCACGATCCCAAACTCGTGGCGCTGCGTTTTAACCTGCAACGCCAACCGCGACGCGCCAAATCCGGCATGAATGTCTCCCAGATGCACTACGCCAAAAAAGGCATCGTGACTCCTGAGATGGAATACATCGCGATTCGGGAGAACATGCTGCGCGCGGACTACATTGACAGCCTGAAGGCCGCCGGTGGCAATGGCGCGCGCATGGCCGAGCTCATGCTGCGTCAGCATCCCGGCGAGTCGTTCGGTGCCGCCATTCCAAAAGAAATTACGCCGGAATTCGTACGCCAGGAAGTCGCCCGCGGTCGCGCCATTATTCCGGCCAACATCAATCATCCGGAAAGCGAGCCCATGATCATCGGCCGCAATTTCCTGGTGAAGATCAATGGCAATATCGGCAACAGTGCCGTCTCATCGGGCATTGGTGAAGAGGTCGACAAAATGACCTGGGGCATCCGTTGGGGGGCCGACACCATCATGGATCTGTCCACGGGCAAGCATATTCATGAGACCCGTGAGTGGATCATCCGTAATAGCCCCGTGCCGATCGGTACGGTACCGATCTATCAGGCCTTGGAGAAGGTCGATGGCAAGGCCGAAGAGCTCACCTGGGAGTTGTTCCGTGACACGCTGATCGAGCAGGCCGAACAGGGCGTGGACTATTTCACGATTCACGCCGGCGTATTGCTGCGCTATGTGCCCATGACGGCAAACCGCATGACCGGCATTGTGAGCCGCGGTGGCAGCATCATGGCCAAGTGGTGCCTGGCCCACCACAAAGAAAACTTCCTCTACACCCACTTTGAAGACATCTGCGAAATCATGAAGGCCTACGATGTGTCCTTTAGCCTGGGCGATGGACTGCGGCCCGGTAGCGGCTGGGACGCCAACGATGAGGCCCAACTCGGCGAGCTCAAGACGCTGGGCGAGCTCACCCAGATTGCCTGGAAGCACGATGTCCAGACCATGATTGAGGGCCCGGGCCACGTGCCCATGCAGCTCATCAAAGAAAATATGGACAAGCAGTTGGAGTGGTGCGATGAAGCGCCCTTCTACACCTTGGGGCCACTGACCACGGACATCGCACCGGGTTATGACCACATTACCAGCGCCATTGGGGCGGCACAGATCGGTTGGTATGGCACGGCCATGCTGTGCTACGTGACGCCTAAGGAACATCTTGGATTACCGAATAAGGATGACGTCAAAGCCGGCATCATTGCCTACAAGATTGCCGCCCACGCCGCGGATCTGGCCAAGGGCCATCCGGGCGCGCAGATTCGCGATAACGCGTTATCGAAAGCTCGGTTCGAATTCCGATGGAACGATCAGTTCAACCTGGGCTTGGATCCGGATACGGCCAAGGCCTATCACGATGAAACCCTGCCCAAGGAGAGCATGAAGGTCGCCCACTTCTGCAGTATGTGTGGTCCCCACTTCTGCAGCATGAAGATCACTCAAGATGTTCGGGATTACGCCGCCTCACAGGGCATGAGTGAGCAGGCCGCGTTGGAAAAAGGCATGAAGGAGAAATCCATTGAGTTCGTGAAAACCGGCGCCAAGGTGTATCACAAGCTCTAAGTGTCGATACGACGTTCCATTATCTTGTTGAGCGGATCATGCGCATTGGTATAGCCGGGGGCGGATTGCTGGGACGCTTGGCCGCATTTCAGCTCACGCACGCCGGTCATGAAGTGACCGTGTTTGAGGCCTGCCCATCGCCCACACCGGAGCCCAACACACTCCGGGCGGCCGCGTGGACGGCGGCCGGAATGCTCAGTCCGATTGCCGAGATGGAGTGCGGCGGTCCGATGGTGCGCGACCTGGGGCGACGCTCACTCGCCCTATGGCAGACCATCGACACACAAATGCGCCGCACACTGAACACGGGAAATGGTTCGCCACTGGGGCTGCAACTCCACGACAGTCTCATGGTCTGCCACGCCAACGATCTGGGGGCAGCCCAACGGGTATTGCGGTTACTGGATCACGACCCGGACCATCTCATTGCCCTGACCGGTCGGGAGATCGCACCGCTGGCCCCCGGCCTGAAAGGAACACTGCACGCATGGCGCCTGAAGGGTGAAGGCCATTTGTCACCACCACTTGCCATGGAGTCATTGCGCCAGTCGCTCCCATCGGTGCATTGGCGCTGGGGCGCGCTGGTATCCCAACTCGAGCCCTGTGTCATTTCAGTCAACGGCCAGAACAGTCGATTTGACTGGGTGTTCGACACCCGCGGCACCGGTGCCGCCCAGGCCTTGCCCGTGCGCGGGGTGCGAGGGGAAGTGATTGTGTTGTCGGCCCCCCAGCTTGAGCTCCACCGCCCCGTTCGCCTATTGCATCCCCGTTGGCGGGTCTACATCGTTCCCCATCCCGGCGGTCGTCTGGTGATCGGGGCCACCGAAATTGAGAGCGAAGACCGATCGCCGATCTCAGTTCAAAGCACCCTGGAGCTCCTGTCGGCGGCCTTCAGCATTTTTCCGTCGCTGGCCGAAGCCCGTATCCTGTATACCGATGTCAATCTGCGCCCGGCCATGATGGATAACCTGCCCGTTGTCGATACGCGGCCTGGCATCACCCGTATTAACGGCCTGTTTCGGCATGGTTGGCTCTTGGCACCGGCCATATTGGAGAAAGCCCTTGGTGATGCGCGTCTTTGTTAATGGTTCGGAGCAGACCGTGGCCGATGGGATCACACTGGCCCAGTTACTCGAGACATTGGGCCTATCCGCCACATCGTGTGCCACCGCGGTCAATGGTGCATTTGTCGCGCGCGGCGATCGCGCGAACCGCACCCTTTGCGATCAGGATCAGGTCATGACCTTCGAGCCCATTACCGGTGGATAGCGACTCCCTTTACCTTCTGAGACTGTCTAATCGATCGTTTCCATTTTCCGATTAATGCCCCTCACCTATTGATTCCCACGGCGTATTCATCACCATGAATTCCAGCGACCTTCCCCTCGACGATCCGATTCAATTTGGGCAGATCTCAGTCCAAAGCCGATTTCTCATGGGCACTGCCGGCTACCCGTCACCTCAGGTGTTGGAGCACGCCATTCACGCCGCGCAGGCCGATGTGCTCACCATGGGAATAAAACGCCAGGCCGCCAATGTGTCGGGCGCCGGGGGCAAGGCCTGGTGGGATCTGATTCGTAAAACCGGAAAACGAATTCTGCCGAACACGGCGGGCTGTCGGACCGCTTCGGAAGCGGTGGCCTTAGCCCAGATGGCTCGAGAGATCTTTGAGACCAACTGGGTCAAGCTGGAAGTCGTGGGCGATGACTACACCCTGCAACCGGATACCTTTGAATTAGTGTTAGCGGCCCAACAACTGGTGGATCTCGGATTTGAAGTCTTTCCGTATTGCACGGAAGACATCATCGTGGCGCAGCGACTGGTGGATTGTGGATGCCGGATTCTGATGCCGTGGGCGGCTCCGATTGGATCGGGTCAGGGCATCACCAACAAAGACGCCTTGGTGCGCATGCGGGATCGATTCCCCGACATCACTCTGATTGTGGATGCCGGTATTGGCGCCCCCTCTCATGCGGCACTGGCCATGGAAATCGGATTTGATGGGGTGTTGTTGAACTCGGCGATCGCACAGGCGACCGACCCGATCATGATGGCCGCGGCATTTCGGGATGCCATTCGGGCCGGCCGTGCCGGATATCGGGCCGGTATCATTGCCCCCCAACCGTTTGCCACGGCATCGACTCCGGTGACCGGTCAGCCCTTCACGCTATGACCTCCATCACGATCGAACGATCGGGGGGCGCGCTCAAGTCAAACGCCACCACCGCACCGCACTCCGATGTCTTGCGGATTATGTCGCCACGGCTATATGCAGATCTGTATTGCGATGGTGCATTACCTGCAAACGACATCGTGATGTCGCGTGTTGCGCATTGGCGCGGCCAAGGTTACGTGCCCGAAGACGCCTGTGTGCTGGCACTGATGTATCCGAATGAGTCCCCCTTGGCGACACCCCTGGCGACATCCAAGACGACGCCCGACGCGATATCACCGGTCCAGTTTCCTCGCCTGCGCGATCACACCTCGGGCCTGCGGAATACCGAACCCTTTCCTGCACTGATGGATCCGACGCCCGGCATCTACCCCATTGTGGATCAGCTCTCGGATCTGGAGGCCCTGATGGCCGCCGGCGCAAGGATTATTCAGTTGCGGATCAAATCCGACCGGTTGACCCCTGACATTGAACGGACCATTCACCAGGCCGTCGCACTCTGTCACCATTACCCGAAGTGCCAGCTGTTTATCAACGACTATTGGCAAACGGCCATCGCGGCTGGCGCCTATGGAGTGCATCTGGGCCAAGAGGATCTTCTTACGGCGGATCTGCAGGCATTGCAGACCGCGGGAATTCGCCTGGGCGTGAGTTCACATGCATTCTGGGAGGTGGCACGTGCCATCACCGTGGCACCAAGCTATGTCGCGTGCGGACCGCTTTTCCCCACGCGGGCCAAGAAGATGCCGTGGATGGCCCAAGGCATTGATAACCTGCGTTATTGGGTGCGCGTGATTCCGTATCCCGTGATTGGCATTGGTGGCGTGAACGATGGCAACCTTCGGGAGATCCATGACACGGGCTGCGCATCAGCCTCCATCATCGCGGCCATTGTGTCGGCCGCGAACCCCGCCAAGGAATTTCAGCGCCTGCAGCAGTTATGGACGAACTACTCCACTGGCGCATCCACGACCAATGACACTGTCGGACCATCGAGTAGGATCGGTCGGATCGCCAAGCCCACGCTCAGTGCATTACTTTGATGCGGTAGTGCCGCCAGTTAATCCACCAGCGCCCACCGCATTGCCTGCCGCACTCGTTGCCAGACCAAACGCAGCCCCTTTGGCAACCTCCAGAGTGATTTGCCCAGCGCTTTGCCCCTCGCCACCACAATGCACGCCCATCTTCGAGGCATCCACCCGATCCACGGCATCCAGACCCACGTTAGCCACTAAAACGGCCGGCAACAGTGTTCCACCGGATAGCACCAGCGCGATGGGAGAGGCAACAGAGCGCAAGAGCTTGATCTCGTCATGCACCGCGGTATCCCGAATGGCCCCCTGGCACTGCTCGCTCTCATAGCTCGGATGGCTACGGTCGAGCTTGGCAAACGTCGACCCCGATGTGCTCGCGCATCCCACAAGGGCAAGAAGGGAACAGACCAGAGCAACCGGAAGGATGGGATTCCGCATGGGCGTGATTCTATCTACAAAAAACAATAAAATTCAACAACATAGACTGGTTTATTAAAGTCTCGTAAAACCTTACTTTAATTAAACCGCCCCACCCTTTGGACCGTAATTCAGGGTGTCATGAGACCCGATGCCACCTCTATTGGACTTTGGTCCACCTTCCACCTGTGCACAGCGCGAATGGCTTTCGCACTGGTCGTGGGGCTGTCCGCCGCCTCGGTCAGTCAGGCCAAAATGGAGAAAATCGGTGATCTGGAGCAAGGGGTGGCGGTTTCTTCGGATGCCAGCTTTTTAAGCCAGGCCGGCCGTGAATTGCTGCGCACCTGGATTCTGCTGGACTTCAAAGACGAGCAACGCTTTGAGGGGGCCGCCAGCCCCTTGAATCCCGCCGCCGCCCTGGGTTATAAGTCCCGCAAGGATTATGTCCAGGTGGACTGCAAGCACAATATGTACAGCGAGCTGGCCACCCAGATGTTTGCGGACCCCGAGGGAAAAGGTAAACCGGTGTTCGAGAGCACCTACCACCGCTCCCCCATGCCCCGGTTTGCCACACCGGCCTCCCACGAGGGGGTTGTGCTGCTGTTTTTGTGTAAAGGCATCAAGCCCAACTGATCGATCCGGTCAACCGCGGCCTATAGAAGGCCGTTTCCTAGGGATGCGGCGCTTTTCCTTCGTGTTGTGGTTTGCCTTCACGGCCTTATCTGGCCAGGCCTTTGCGGCCTGCTCGGAGCCCCGGTTTACCGACCCCCGGGACATCCGCCTCTCCGACCAAGAGGTGCTCATCGTCACCCATGCGTCGAGCGAATTCGACCCCCGGTTCACCACGAAATATGGCGTCGATGCGGCCGTGCGTTTTGCCAAGGCCAAGAACATGCCCGTGGTCTACCTGGCCGACGAGAGCCCCATACGAACCTATTTCATGGAAGACTGATCGCCCACTCATTGGGTCAAGTCCATCGACGGGGATGTGACGTTTCAGATCGGCGCCAACCATATCTATCTGGCCGGCGGGCACGCCGAGCTATGCCTATCCCGATCGATCCACGACATCCTTTTTCAAGCGGCACAACGCAGCCCCAAACATCTTCAAGTCACCTATCTGATGGATGCCATTTACTCCAACGGCAAGACAATCCAGGAGAGCGACCCCTTTTATAAGGATTTCTCCAGCTTCCTGGGAATCATCACTTACGGGCGCCCAGGCGGGGAGCGTTGGCCAAAACTCAGCCTTCTCGAGGCGACGGGCGTCATCAAGACCTTGGAAAACGACCACCTTTACCTGCAAGGGCTCCTGCCCCGTTGGGATCGCACCTTCCCAGATGATTGGCGCGTTGAGCTGCGACTCAACGAGTTCAGCCCCAGGGTTCTGAGGCCCGGTGCGGGCCCTTGGGGGCCACGACTCTCCTTTCACTTCATCGACTCCGCCGATTTGCTCTAAGGGGCAGGCCGCCGGATCCCGAAGGGGTCTAAACCCCCGTAAGATGTCGCCCAAATGGCCCGTCATCCACATTTCACCCCCCATGCCAGCGCCTCGGCCGTCCAGATCCGCGCCTATGAGGTCCTGTTTGGAAAGACCCCGGGCGATACGACCCGACAGGTCGTGGATATGGCCATCACGCTCCTGGTCTTGGCCAGCATCGTGGCGATCATCCTGGAGTCCATGCCGAACCTGCATGATCAGTTCCATCAAGAGTTTTATGCCTTTGAAGTCTTCTCGATCACGGTCTTCACTATCGAGTATCTCGCTCGCGTGTGGTGCGTACCGGCCGGTAAAGCCCATTTATCGCCTGTCCAGGCACGCTGGGGTTATGTCCGAAGCTTCCACGGATTAATTGATCTTTCTGCAATGTTGCCGTTTTACCTGCAGGCACTTCTTCCCGATCTGGACCTGCGCTTCATGCGGGCCGTGCGGATGCTGCGGTTTTTAAAACTGTCGCACTACAACACCGCTCTGGAAGACTTATTCCGTGCCATTCGGGATGAACGGGAGTCGTTCATTTCCGCGCTTTATATTCTGGGCATCGCCATCTTGATGACGTCCTGTTTGGCGTATTACGCCGAGCATCAAGCGCAGCCCGACAAATTCGGCTCGATTCCAGACGCCATGTGGTGGTCCATCATCACACTGACCACGGTCGGATACGGGGACGCCTCCCCGATCACGGCCTTAGGCAAGTTGATTGGGGTAGGCACTGCATTGATGGGAGTGTGCACCGTGGCGTTGCTCACGGGTATTGTGGCGAGTTCCTTTGCCAACCAGATGGCGCGAAAGCGTGCCATTTTCGAAGCCGAATTGATCAAGGCATTGCAAGATGGTCATATCAGCGATGAAGAGGAAGAAATCCTGGAACACCTTCGTCAGACATTCAATCTGACCAAGGAACACGCCAACGCCATTGTGAAGCGCGTGAAACAGGAACACGGCACATAACCGCGCTTGCGCTGGTCGGATATGCTAGAACATCTGCCGTTACCGTCGTTTAACCTTAAGATGATCGTTGGCGAACTGGCCAACGAGTTTACCGAGACCATCCTGCCCATCGCCGCCCTGGTGGGGTTACTCATCGGAGGGTTCTTTACCCATGAGGTATTGGCCCTCTCCAATAATGATCCACGGATCACAGTGAAGGCGGCAACGATTTTCGCCATCGGTGCGATTGCCCCGGGTATTGTTGGTTTCCTGCTCTGCGCCCGAATCAGTTCATCACTGGCCACCGAACTGCAAACCGCCTATCTGAAGGGATTGGATCCGAGCGCACAGTTTCAGAAGCAACGCCTGTTTACCTTGGCGGTGGGTGGATTCATCGCCTGCATCAGTTATCAGGCCATGAGCATCATCGGGGCCGTGATCGCCGCGGAATATGCCTTGCCCGGTGCCTCGGTCTACATGTTGGAACTCCTACTGATCGAACGGCATCCGATGGATTGGGGTGGCGATGCCCTGCTCTCGGGCGCCATGGGGGCTGCCATCGGATACGCCGCCATTCTGGCCGCCAATCAGGGTAGCCGGGTACATCGCGAGATTCCCAGAACGGCGGGCCGCGCCGTGTCCTACGGACTGATTGCCGTGTGCGGACTAGAACTGACCTACTGGCTCGTTCGTCAAACGGCCTGAAAAAAAGATGGTGAAAGCACTCCGCCTTTCCTTAGGTCACCTGGTGTTGCGGTTGGGATCGCGCGTCCACACCATCATCGCGCTGATGATCCTGGCACTGATTGCCGCTGATCTCGCCACCGTCCAGAGCTTTAAGCGCATCAGCGGCGGGCTCTACGATACGCTGATTGCAGCGCGTCCAGTCACGTCTAATCCGGACGCTCGAGTCGTGATTCTGGATATCGACGAGGGTTCGCTCGCCGAGGTAGGAAAAACCTATGGTCGTTGGCCGTGGCCAAATCATGTGTTCGGAAAAATCGTAGAGGAATTGCATCAGCGCGGTGCCAGCGCCATTGTGTTCGATGTGATTTTTTCGGATCCAGATCGCCTGCGTCCTGAGAGTGATGCAGCATTTAATCGCACCATTACGCAGATTGGTCAGAAAATTCCCATATTTTTCCCGATGGTAAGGCTCGATCCGGCCAATGACGCGAAAAGCCAGATCCCGACCGAAGCGCTGCCCGGCGCACGACGAATCACATCCGATGCCGACCAACCTTCTACAATCGCCGTGCTGCTCCCCCAGGTGCCCGCCGCACTGGATCAGGGTCGACTGGGATTTTTAAATGTCTATCCCGACAAGGACAGCGTTATTCGCCGATACCCCACCACGTTGCAACATGCCGGATGGGAGTTTGATTCCTACGCCGCAAAAATCGCGCGCGATATCAACAGACAGCAGAAAACAGCCGGTGAGTTTCTGATCAACTGGAAAGGCAAAGCCTTTACCTACGAATACATTTCAGCAAAAGACTTGCTGGTGCCAATCCCTTCCGGCGCATCTGCGCCAAGCCTTCAAGGAAAGGTGGTCCTGATCGGATCCAGTGCACCGGCACTGCAAGACCTGAAAGCCACCCCGGTGGGCAGCCCCTTTCCTGGCCTGGAGATCCTGGCCACCGCGATCGATAACCTGATGAATGACGACACGATTGAATCCGCATCGCCACTCGTGACCTCTCTGATCGCATTGGGATTCATCGGATTGCTCACGTATCTGTTTTCGATTGCACTTAAACCCGACCAGATCAATCTCATTTTTCTGATTCTTCAAGCCGCACTGATTTTCGTGGCCTGGCTACTGCTGTCATTCAACAACTTCTATCTCAACCTGTCTGGAGCGGTGACCTATGGCGCTGCTTTTTTTGCGATCGCAAAAATTGTCAGCCTACAACTGGCCCCGCTCGGCCGTGAGGCGATTCATCAGGTATTCGAGCAGAGCGGGTCAACGCAAATTGTGGTTCATGCGTTAGTGGCAGAGAATCTCAATGCCAAGCAAATCCGCTATCTAAACGAACGCATTATCAGTAAGAGCTCCGCTGTCAGCGGATCCATGATCGCCCCAATACTGGAAACGGAAGAAGATGCAGGAATTTTTTCACAAGACTTCCAGCGCACACTCATGTTCATTCAATTTGCACCTGGACAATCGAAAACGGCGCCTGACGCGCACCATCAGGAACTCGCCCAGACCATGATTCGTGGAGAACTTGACACAGTGGTCACCCGCGCTAAAGTAAGCAAATCGTTGATATTTCCCATCGATATCACCTCACTTCAATCCACTGCCCCCATGATGCTCGGACCCGTCCTTTATGCCGCATGCGTACAGCGCCTGACCCAAGGTGACACGGCATGAACATTCTCCGGCGTTTCTTGTGGATCACCATCCCGGTGACCGCACTGACAGTCTGGCTCTTTATTGCCGCGGATCGTCATGGGTGGTTGGATCGGGAGTTTGAACTGCAATTCACTACCGATACCGCCAGTAACCTGGTCGTGGGAATGCCGGTGCGCATTTCGGGTTTCCGAGTAGGCCGCCTGAAGTCTCTCGATCTGCAGCCGTCCGGCACGGTCGCGGTGCGCATTGCGGTGCTGGAACGCTACCAGGGATTTTTAAAATCCGGTTCCCGACTCGAACTCTCCCGCGATCAGCTCATCGGACTGGCGACGCTGGACTTGTACCCGGGAGAGAGCCCCCAATTATTAACGCCTGGCGCAACCATTGCATTTGATCGCGGTGCTAAGGTCGGCGATATCGCCAAACAAGTCACCGATCGCGTGGATCCGGTGCTCACGCAATTACAAAGCACACTTCAATCGCTGAATAACCGGCTAAACGATCCCGGCTTAGTGGCGGCCGTGGGCAGCGGAGAGCAAACCATGGGCAACCTGAATAAGACCATGGTGGAGACCCAGGTCACGCTCCGAGAGACCCGCGGTTCGGTGGCCGCCCTGCAGGGCAACGTGGATCATCTGACCAAGGAACTCTCGAGTCTGTCCCAAAAGTCCGGGGTACTTACCGAAGAGTTAATTGGTCTTTCACAAGACATGCGCGATTCCTGGTTAATACGTGGCATTTTCGGCTCTAAGAAAACCAAGGAAGAAAAGAAGTAATCCACTTTTTATGGACCCTAAGATGAGACCCTTCACCAAAGCCCTTTGTATTACCTCGACACTGACCTTGACGGCCCTGAGTGCGGCCGCATTGGCCCAGAGCACGCCCGCTAAATCGGGAAAACCTGCCGGCTCCGCGTTGCTCTCTCTCGAAAGCGGTCGATCTAATAAGGATCTGGTGGTGACCACCGGCATCCGAGGCTACAAGCGTCCGGCCACCAATCAGATTCACGCCCTGATTCTTGCGGCCGGTGACTATAAGACCCCTGGCATCACCCCGTTAAAGGGCGTGCCCCACGACATCAAGACTGCCACCGAGATCGCTGTGCGTCTGGGGGTGTCCGATCAGAATATCCAAGTCATACAAGACACTGGAGTGACCTTAGAGGGTATTCGTCAAGCGTTTAAAACCCTGGAGGATCGGGTAAAGCCTGGCGATGATGTGTTCGTGTACTACACCGGTCATGGTGCCCGTCAATTGATCAAAGATGATCAAGGAGAGCGCTGCGCCGAGTCACTGGTCACCATCGATGGTTTTGCATTTACGGATAAAGAGCTTGGCGACAACCTTAACCGCCTATCCCAAACCGCCAAAAAAATTATCGTGTTCTTTGATGCCTGTCACTCTGGCGGAGTCTCCACACGCAGCGCGAAACTCAGCGATCTCGTTCCGAAAACCGCCACACTTCCCGGTCAGGGTAAGTCCTGCGATATACCGGCCAATATCGTCAAGCGCTCGATTGCAACCAAATCGGCGACGCGTGGTGCGGGCGGCAATAACTACGTGTATATCGCTGCCGCCCGTGATGACGAGGTAGCATTTGACAGTCCCGCAACGGGTGGCGTCGCCTCTCAGGCGTGGTTATCGTGTCTGCGCGGCGAGGCAAAGGACTCCGACCGAAGCGGTGGCTTGTCTGCCAAGGAACTGGTGGCCTGCGCACAAGAGAAAGTGAATGCCAAGGTGGGCAATCGCCCCACCGTCAAGCCCCATAACATCACCATCACGGGCAATGCCGATATGGTGCTGAGTTATCTGGAACCCGAAGCACCGGCCAATGCACCAGCCGCGGCGTCCAGCGCCTCTGTCGCGCAGGCCTCGCCCGCACCGTCCGCCGCAACGGTGGCGGCCGCCCCCCCGACCAGCACGACCGCGACTGCTTCCGCCGCCGCGCCAACGCCCAGCGCACCGGCACCCGTAAAGATTGCCCCTCTGGCCACCTTGAACGATATGTTTCAGGGTCGGGATGATCGTCGCCTGGTCCGGATCACCTCGCCCAAGACCACGTTAAAGATCAATCAGGATCGATTTGATTTCTCGATCTACTCTCGTGAAGAGGGCTACGTTTATATTCTCATGGCGGGCTCTGACGGTGAGACCTTTGACATTCTCTTTCCCAATCAGATCGATAGCAATCATAAAATTAGGGCGGGCGAGACGCTGGCACTCCCCCGCAGCAGCTGGCGCTTAACTGCAGGTGGGCCAGTGGGCAAAAATACCGTGTTGGCCATCGTCAGCGATGGCCCCCGGGATTTCTCTAGCCTTAAGATCTCCCGTGCTGGACCATTCTCTGTCGTGAACGTATCCCCCCTGGCCGCCAAGGATATTCAGCTGGTCACGCTGTCATCTGCCATCGCCGAATCGAAGGACTGCCAACAACCGCTGAAACGAAATCTCGTGATTTCCCGTGAGTGTTCAAATTCTTACGGAGCGGACAAACTCGAAATTGAGGAAATCAAATGAAGCCCATCGCGCAACGTGTCATTGCCGCCAGTGTGGCCTTAAGCCTCAGCCTGACATCTGTCACGTTGTCGGCCCAGACACCGCCCAAAGAAGATCTTGAACCCAAATTCATCTGGGGTCTATTGCTGAATATTGTCTTGCCGCGTGTGGGCATGGCATTGCTCGATTGGGGCATCAGCAAGATGACGGCAAAGCTCGATAACGCCAGCTTCACGTCCCTCACAAAGAAAAGCGTCGATCTCAAAATTGAACCCCTGCCGCCAGTCCTTACCGCCAGTGGTGAAGCCCTAGGATACAAAGAGAATGTGGTCGCGGGAGAGCCGTCCAAGGACTTTAAGATCGAGAACGGCAAAGAGAACTTTCAGGGCTTGATTGTCTCCATGGCCGTGTTTGATGCCAACGGCAAACCGTTGGAGTTTCGGCCCATTACCAGCGACTTCCGCACCGGCGAGAAGTTCAAGCTGAGAGTACTGCCCACCTTCGAAGGCCATTTCTTTTTGAACGCCATCAACCCGTCCGGGGCACAGTCTAAGCTCTACCCCAGCCAGGATCAGTCGATACGGATTCCCGCAGGGCAAGAGGTGCTCATTCCGCCCCATCCCGATCAGTTCTTTCAGTTTCATGGATCAACCGGCAAAGAGAAACTGGTGGTCATCATGCGGGATAGCAAACTGGATGGTAGCCACCTGCCACTGGAGCCGGTCTTCCGTAAAGACGAAAACTTTGGCTCGCTCTTTGTCCAGGAAGTCACCGGTGGCAAATTGCCATTGATCGTGCAGTCGATCTCGCTAAATCACAAGTAAAGCCATGGCGGCGGTGATTCTTGTCATCATGATCGGGGTAGTCGCTGCCTTGTCGAGTACCTCCAATCCGAGTGCGCCCGATACGCCGGACACCTTGCCGCCCGATGAGGCGGCGAAGATTATCCTCAAGAAGAGGTGATATTCCATGAGAAACGCTTTCTTCCTCGTTTTATGGTGTGCGCTGGCCATTGGAGCGCCGCTTCACGCTCAAACGAACTCCAGCAGTGACATCCTTCAGCAACTCAATAAAGTAGGAACCCTTCAGGCTCGTTCCGCTGGGCTGAAAGATCCCGGATTGCCATCCCCCGATGCACTTCTGGAGACCCAAGTACAGGGTTATTACGCGGCAATCAATTATCACGCCGCGCTCGGCAACACCAATCGTGTGATTGAGCTCTACCGAGAGCTCGTCAAGATCGCGGACCGCGTGGGCGGCAATACCGCCGCCCAGGCCCGTAGTCAATTGGCAGGCGAACTTGGCAGCGCCGGATACCAGAAAGAAAGCCTCGCGCTGCGAGAAGAAAGCAAACCTTTTTTTGCGGCGAGTACCGGGGTGCGGATCGCGAATCTGGGCTCCATCGCACGCACCAAGATCCAGACCTTCAACGATTTAGAGGGTGCGCAAAAGGATCTCCAGGACATGGAGTCCGAGCTTAAGTCGGCCAGCGCCTCCGCACGCGAACCGGAGTTCGTCAATATCTGGCTGGCGGGATTCGAATGGGCCAAGGCCGTGGATGCCCGTGCCCGCGGACGCTATGCCGAGTCGGTGGCGTACTACCGCGGTGCGGCCGATCGTTATCTGCGCTATGCCAACAATGTCGATGATTTAGTCCGTCGGTACAAATACAACGATCGGCGCGATGGCGTGCTCAATGCCCGCGATTTTGTCATTCTGGAATCCGCCCATTCCCTGCGTTGGATGGGCCGCGCCGTGGAGGCGGAGACCACCCTGCGGCAACTCCTGGCCGATCAGATCAATCGTGGCGCCCGCCCAAGCAATATCGCAGTCACCGCCTCCGCACTGAGCCTCACGCTCATGAATCAAGGCCGCTGGCAAGAGGCCGAGAAAGTGCAGCTTAAAGGCATCGAAATTCTGCGCGACAGCGGGCTGCCCGCCACCAGCCTGCGGCATTCGCAGGCACGCGGATCACTGGTGCCCATCTATATCGGAATGGGCAAATGGAAGGAATCCTTCAGCGCTTATACCGAGGCCTACGAGCAGGCGGTAAAAATTGATGCGGCAAGTCGCCGCAACTTTCTGTGGCCAGAAATGACGATTGTGTTTCTAAAGCTCGGCAAGGTGCAGGAAGCGCATGATCATGCCAAGCGGGTATTGGAGATCGAATCCCAACGGTTTGGTCCGAACTCGTTTCGTGTAAAAGAGGCCGAGGGATTTCTGGCCATGACCCTCAAGGCACAGGGCAAACGGGATGAGGCCGAGCGTTTGTTTCGGGCATCCGCCTCTCGCATTCTGGACCCCAATCGAGATCTCTCCGGCTCCGGGGCCGCATTCCTACGCGTGAAGGTGCGGCACATTATCGAGGACTATCTGGATCTTCTGGCCGGTGGTCTCAAGCTTCCGCACCAGAGCAATATCGATGACGCCACCTTGCAACAGGCCTTCTGGATGTCCGAGGCGGTTCGTGGATCGACTGTCCAACGGGCGATCTCCGGTGCCGCAGCCCGATTTGCCACGGCGGACAACCGTCTCTCGACCCTGGTTCGGCGTGAACAAGATTTAGCCATCGCAGCAGCCGATCTCCAGCGCAAAATTGGTGAGCTTTACTCCGGGCGCTTACCAATTGCGGAAGCCCAGACACTCGCCACCGGTATGCGACGCCAGATCGACCAGTTCGAGCAGGAGCGCAAACAGGCCATCGATACGATCACCCGTGACTTTCCAAGTTATGCCGAGTTGGTGCGCCCCCGCTCGCCTTCCCTACGGCAGATCAGCGAAATCCTCGCGCCTAACGAGGCCTATGTGTCCATTTATGCGGGGCTATCCAAGACATATGTCACCGCGATCCGCTCAGACGGTCGCGCCGCATTTCATGTCGCTGGAATCGGCGAATCCGAGATTGCCACGATGGTGGCCACATTGCGACGCAGTCTGGATCCGGGCGATGTCCCGTTGGGCAAGATTCCTCCCTTTGACTTTGCTGTTGCCCATCGGCTTTATCAACAGTTGCTCGGACCACTCGGCGACGTTGGCGCCAGTGCCCCGATCTGGACACTCTCCACCACCGGCGCATTGGGGTCACTGCCCTTTGCACTTCTCACCACAGCACCGTTTAAGGCGACTCCCGACGCCCGGCTTCTGTTCGCCGAGTACAAGTCGGCGCCATGGCTGAATCAGAGGGTGGCGCTGGCCTACAGCCCATCGGCCGCCGCTACCCTGGCGCTGCGACGACTGCCTGCGGGGTCTGTCTCGCGCAAAACGTTTTTCGGGATTGGGGATCCGCAGTTTGGTCAGGCGGGCACCACCGTCGCCGCGGCATCGCGCGCGCTACCGACTACCCTTGCCTCGCCTACCCTGCTGCGTAACCTCAAAATTCCGCGCGCCCTTGAGCGCAATCTGGCCGGAATGAATCAGGCGGCGGATCGCGTATCGGATGAGACCCCCTCCGTGGCCACACGCTCTACGACACGGGCCGATAGCCCGTCCGAACCCCTGCCCGACATTCCGCCGCTGCCGGACACGCGGGACGAAATTCTGGCCATTGCAGCCTCGCTGGGAGCAAACCCGAATGCGGACACCCTGTTCGGTGCAGAGGCCACCCGTGATCGCGTAAAGGGGCTCAACCTGCAGGATCGAAAGATTGTCGCCTTTGCAACCCATGGCCTGATCCCGGGCGATATGCCCGGACTGACTCAGCCCGCGCTCACCATGGCCTATACCAAGGACCCTCGGGACTCATTGCTCACCCTGGAGGACATCCTGAAATTGAAACTCGATGCCGACTGGGTCATCTTGAGTGCCTGTAACACCGGGGCCGCCGATGGCCTTGGCGGTGAGGCCTCCTCCGGTCTGGGCCGAGGGTTTTTCTACGCCGGATCCCGTGCGCTGCTGCTCACCCACTGGCCGGTGGAAAGTGAATCGGCCCGACGACTGGTGACTGAAATCTTCTCGCGTTATTCCAAAAACACATCACGCGCCCAGTCCGTCCGGGAAGCCGCGGACGCCCTGATTGCCAGTCCGGGATACCTGGATCCGGCATCCAATAAGTTGCTTTACAGTTATGCCCATCCCATGTTCTGGGCACCGTACACCTTAATCGGAGATTCACGTTAGTTCTATGGCGATCCATACCCGCATTCAACTCATGCCCGCGGCGATGCTCATCGCGGCCGCCGTGCTCACCCCGGACTTTCGGGCGCATGCCCAACCCCTGGCCAATCCCTCTACCGATGAACTGGTCGAGCAGCTCAAGGCACCACGCACGCGCAGCCTAAATCAGAAGCGTAATCTCGTGGTCTCAAAAGACGGCGAGCCCCAAGCCGCAGCGTCAGCAGCACCGACAAGTGGCTCGGCGGCAGCAACGCCAACAGCACCGGCCACCCCAAACGCTTCTGCCGCCGCTTCTGCATCAGCGACCACCCCGGTCACTGCTGAGCCCCGTGCGAGCGTCTCACTCTCGATTCAATTCGACTTTAACTCGGCCGTGTTGTTGCCCGAAGGTGCCTCGACTCTCAAACGACTTGCGGCCGCCATGCAGTCCGAGGCCCTGCGCGCCGATCGGTTTCTTATCGAGGGCCATACGGATGCAAAGGGGGCAAAGGAATTCAACCAACGGCTCTCCAAGAACCGTGCCGAATCCGTTCGTCGTTATCTGATCGAGCAAGGTGTATCCGACAAGCGCTTAGTCGCGGAAGGCAAAGGATTTTCGGATCTGGCCAACAAGACCGATCCTTTGTCCGCTGAAAATCGTCGCGTAAAGGTCGTTAACCTAGAGTAGCGAACGGTTATTTATTCGAAATAATCAGCTCACCGCCCACAAGTGAACCGTAGTCCCACGGCACCTGCTGCCCGTTGGTGGATTTGATCACTTCCTGCCGTACGCGTCGAAGCACCAGGGATATGTCTTCTCCCGAGTCGAGATGCTTTAAGAGCGCCTGGGTATAGGGGCTATTCTTTCCAGAACCATCAAGCGCCACGCTCCCATCTTTTGTGGCAAATGAAATCAGCGTGCCACTGGCCACTTCCATAGGAGCCAGTCCACCGGAGGCACCCCCAGAGCTGCGTGTGCGGGCCGCCAAGGACCGGGACAAGGGGTTATCACGGCAGGCATCCAGAAACACCAACTTGGTCGATGCCAGCATGTAGCGGTCCACCACCTGACTCACCGGAATCGACTCAAACTCAATGGCCGCCTGGCCGCCGTTTAATTGCATATCGGTTGGAATCAAATAATTCTGACCATTAAACTGAAGTCCATGGCCTGCATAAAAGAGAAGATTCACGTCGTATTTATCCGAGTCCGTCTGAAACTTCGATAACGCGGTCACCATCGTGCGACGATCGGCATCTAAAAGCAGCTGCACCTGGAAACCGTAGCTCTTAAGCTTATCCGCCATGGCCTTTGCGTCATTTAACGGATTGGCTAAGGGAGAGTCCTTATACGCCGAATTGCCCACGACTAAAGCCTTCACGCTCTTGGTGGTCTGCCGGGGGGCTTTGGCGATAGGCGCTGTGGAGGCCGCCTTTCGGGCCGCCTCGGCCTGCTGCAAGGCCTTCTCGGCATCCTGCCGCAGTTGCTCTGCCCGGACCCGATCCTGGCGCTCTTTCTCACGTTCGTTGGTCAGCGAAGCCATGAGTCGCTGCATCTCCTCACGCGCACGACGCTCCTTGGCCAGCTGCTCAGACAGCTCACGCTCCTGATCCGACTGGCCAAACCCGCTGGCGGCCTGCGCGGAATCCGCAGAAGCGCCAATCTGCTCGACCAACTGGGCAATGGTGAGCTTTGCTTTGGGCTCGGTAAAAAACTCTAAGTTGCAGGACAGCGTTTGCTTCTTGAATGAAACCTGAAATCGCTTGGACATCGGCAGTTGGTTACCGTCATAGGCAAAGGAAAAGGCCACCTCGTCGGCCCCCTCCCCCTGCTTGTCCCGTAATGATCCCGTGATCAGGGCCGACTGACCCAGTGTCAGGTAAAACTGCCAGGAGGAATAACGGAAATCGCGGGAAAATTGCAGCACGGTTTGACCCGCGTCCTGACTCACGACATGGCCTGCGAATTTCGCGGAGGTCGCCGGACGCTGGGAAAATGGACTGGGATAAAAATCAATGGGGCTGTTACAGGATAACTCCAGAAACGGTGTCGATGCATGCGCCTTAGCGCTAAGACATATCATCCAGAGCGCGAACCAAAACGTTTTCAAAATATAGGAGCGGTACATATCGGTTACTCCATTTGTGTCATTTTGTCATCAACGAAGACTTACCCTGGCCAGCCCATCGCGAGAAGAGTAGTACATAAACGAATAGCCTGTCGCCTTCCATCGTACATAAAAATCCTTATTGGAATGATCGTAGGCCAATACATCGAAACCAATCTTAAAGCCTGCCGGAATCGGTGGCGTTGCGGCAATGCACACACTCGTGGCAAGCTCAAACTCCAGCCGGTCTGACATCATCTCAACGCGGCCGGCACTATCCCTGCACTTTGCATCATTACTTACATTTAATCGGCTTCGAACAATCGATACCTTTGGCTCTGCGGCAAAGGTAATCCCGCCGCCATTAGACTGCTCAAGCGTCTTGATATCTAACGATCGAGAAATGACATCCGATCCAAATATGGCCTGAAACACCATCAGGGGATTCACCCCCGTTCCAAAGCTCAAATGATCCGATGTGCAGGTATTTTTCTCTAAATCGTATTGGCACAAAGAGATCAGTTTCGCGGACTCCGCGATTTTGGGAAATTCACGCTTGGCCCGCATCTCTTTGAAGGCGGACAGATAATCCTGACATTGACCGTTTTCACAGTAAAAATATGTACCAAGGGTTTCCTGTTTTAAATCCACCGTTTTCAAGCTGCGTAATGCCTCCGCCTGCGCTAAGACCACCGGAGTTGCAGGACTCTGACTGGATTGAGACATCGGGCCCTGTGACGGGGTAGATACCGAGATCGGGGGGGGTACCAAGGGCGCTGTCGCCACCGCAATCGGGACACTCTCCTGTGCGGCGGGGGCAATCGGCTCTTCTCGGGCAGCAATGACCACCTCCTCTCGAATCACCCCTTCTACCCAGGGCTCCTGCTCCCCTTTCGAGATTTTAAAGACGCCACTGGACACTCTGCGAAACAGAAGCTCTAGTGGTAGCTGCGGATTGGAGATCTCCTTCAGAAGGACCTCGGTGAACAGCCCATTCTCGCCACGGCCATCACTCGCGGTACTCCCCGGACGTGTCGCGTAAAAAATCACTGAACCCGGAGGCGACACGGCACGTGCCAATCCCTTAGGGGCGTCTTTGGCGTCGGCCGCGACGTCGAAAGGATTGTCACGACAGGCGTCTAACACCACCACGGATGCCTTCGGCTTGACGCTGCTGATGGCCGACAGAACATCGTCGAGCCTGATGCTGGCCCGCTGCACCGCCCGGAGATCCTTAAAGTCTGCGTCAACGTTCGGGAAGTAGTTAGCCCCGTCGACCTGGATCCCATGTCCGGCGTAATAGAAGAAAAACGTGGTGTTGGGGGATACCTTGGCTTTAATGATCTGTGCGATGCGATCGACCTCCGATCCACGTAAATCATAAAACTCAGAGACATCAAACCCGTAAGAACGCAACGCGGCTGAGATTGCTCGCGCATCATTACGTGGATTTTTGAGGGCCGATTGCTTGTAATCGCTGTTACCGATCACAATGGCCACGCGCGGATTTACCTGTTTTTGTGAGCCCCGGCTGGTCTCCGGTAAAAACCCGATGACGAGCAACGACAACGAAGTGAGACCGACTGCAATGGCCGTGCCCACGGATCGCATACGAAGACTACGGAAGACGCTCTGTTTGCTGCCCATCTATGACACCCCGGAAAACGTCTGTTATCGAGAATGCGGACACGGCTCCAACGGCCTACCCGTTTTCTCGAATGCGGGCCTGGTTGCCGAACCGCCTTTTCAGGACATAATGCGCGGCATGCCGCAGGAAAAAACAGCTGAAAGCTCGAAGTTGCAATTATATAAGACGTTTCTATTAGGCTGGACCCTGGCCGTCACGCTGGTGGGACACGCGGCGCCTCCCCCTGATCGCTTGGCCGTCATTGTTGGAAATAATGATTATCAGCAGGTATCGAAGCTGAGAAACCCAATTAATGATGCGCGGGCCATTTCGCAGTTCCTAAAGGACCAGAACTTTGAGGTCCATGAATTTATTAACCTCAACAAAGAGCAGATCTCGAATGTCCGAACCCTGCTTGAAAAGCGAACAACTCCCGATACGACCGTATTTTTCTTTTTCGCAGGACATGGGGTTCAAGTTAACCAGCGCAACTACCTGCTTCCGGTCGATGTCCGCGCAGCGGAATCCGATCAACTCGCCGATGATTCTCTCTATCTGGGTGACATTCTGCATGCTCTAGAGAAGCGACGGCCTAAATTGGGAGTGGTCATACTCGATGCCTGTCGGGACGATCCGTTCAAGGGCAGCAAAAGAGCCGCATCAGGCTTAGCCCGGGTCGACCCACCCAGCTCGACGGTGGTGTTCTATGCCACGCGACCAGGCGGTGTCGCCTCGGATGGTGTCGACGCCAATGGCTTGTTTACGCGTGAATTTCTGTCATTTGCCCGATCGAACAAGGCCCCGTTGGAGGTGTTATTCCGACAGATTACCAACTCGGTCTATAAGTCCAGCAAAGGGGAACAAGAGCCGTGGCTCGAGGGGGCGATTCGTGAGGAGTTCATCTTTGGCGAGCCAACACCATCGGTAGTAGTGCATCGTATCGAGCCGACTGTTTTTGCAAAAACCAGCTGGACCGAGGCCCTTCGATCCATTGACGGTGGTTCCACTGCCGATTTCGAGACCACTCCAACCAGGTTCTATTGCGATGACGGAGAGTGTATGCCCTACCAAGAGTGGGCAAAGTCATTGCGACAGACCGACAATGTCAAAGTGCTATCTGAAAAATTAGCGCAGTACAAAAACGCAAAATTCATGCGCGTATGTGAATTCAATCTCCAGACCGGTCAGTGCGACACCGAAAATATACTTTTTACGATCGCCAATCCATTAATGCTGTTTACGAAAGGTTTTTTCAACGGATTTGAAATCACCTCCCCTTCCGTTACCACCACCGGAACGCTTAATTTCACGGCCGATCCCAAGGGGGGCAGTAAATGGTTTGGATCCGGTACGGTCAATGTATCGTGTAAGCCGGCGATCGGAAAAATGGATTTTGGATCGGATCAGGCCGGCTTGACTATCAGTCGAACATCCTGCTTCGGTGTGACGCCCTCCACGGTGAAGGTTGATCTGCGCGTGTTGGCGATTGACGTTCAGAACAAGCGCTTTGTCGCCCGGTATGACTTCGGCATGTTTGCCGGTTTGGCGGCCGCACGCTCAAGCGGGGTTGCGCTCGCCACCTTCGAATAAGATGGCCAGATCAGGGAATTCTTGAGTAATGGAGGCGGGGGTCGGAATCGAACCGGCGTCCACGGCTTTGCAGGCCGCTGCATAACCACTCTGCCACCCCGCCGGTGGGCTTGTATTTGGAGCGGGAGACGAGTCTCGAACTCGCGACCTCAAC
>JACCDX010541427.1_pt1 | contig 25143 bp, 29 predicted proteins | sample 7449681 | NCBI WGS metagenome assembly JACCDX01 (sample SAMN15323450, study PRJNA562643) | freshwater metagenome | isolation source: river surface water | place: USA:Blue River Watershed | collected 2017-08-18
CTTGGACTCTGATGCTGGTATTAATCATCATACCGTTGGCTGGTCCAGCAATGATTGCTGTTGTTAGTCCTTCAGTAAACTTACCATCGGTGGTGCCATTGTCGCACCAACCGAGGGCTACTGTGTCATTCTTTCCTACCATATTTGTCCCCTATTCTTTAGGTAAGTATCCTACGAGATTGTGCCAGTCTGTTTAGCGGCTTCTTGTGCATCCCATACAGCCTTGGGCATTGAGGTAAATTCACCATTACCTCGGTCTATGATGATGTGTTCTTTGTCGTTTAGTTCATCATAAAAAATTGTAATGTTATCCATTTTAGAGTTCTCCACTAATCGCTATGTATGCGCTCGCTGAGTTGTTGTTACCAAGATAAACGTTTTCACCCTGAGTGAATACGCCTGTGCCGTGAGTGTAGGCAAGTTCGGCGATATTTAGTGTGTTGTTTCCTGTAAAGGTGAAAGTTCCACTTGTATAACCGACATCCGTTGAGGCTCTTACGGCTCTGATATTTGCGTATTCAAGCGAATTCATAGCCCTCATAGTTACTGGCACTTGGAACGGAATATAAGCGATTGTTGTATTTCTAGCAAAGCCCATATTTGTCATTGTGTAATAACTGGTTGTATTTCCAGTTGCTCGGAAGTAATACCTCTGGCAAGCGGCTAGTTCGCCCTGAATAGTTCCGGTTGCAGTTTGGAACGCTGTGGCTACTGTGCCTGCTTCTACTTGTATACCCCATATATCAATGGTTGTATTTTGTAATCCAACTGCTGCATATCCTAATGCTGATATACCAGAACCTACTGATGTAAATATGTAATTACTCATAAAACTATTAGGACCAACAGTTTTTCCAGATATTGATGGCAATGTTGTTGTAAATGAATATCTAGCCCAAGAGGTTGTAATTGATTTAACGGCTGGTGCTGTAGGTGTAACTCCAGTAGAACCACCAGTACCAAAATTAAAATCACAACCCCATCCAATATTAGGAGTTCCAGAAGATGCCTTAGCCCAAAATGAAACTGTAATAGTTTGCCCAGCAAGGGTTCTAACGTCTTCTATTCTTTGATTAATTGATGCATAATCATTAACACCACTTTGAGATGAAGTAACTAATCTAGCATAAGTTGTTCCTTCATATCCAGACACTGGAGCAGTTCCTGGAGTAAATGTCTGAGAAGAATAAGTTGCACTTCCACCAGAAAAATCTAAAAAGAATCTATCAAAAACATAAGAACCATAAGTTGTTACAGATGTTGCACCGCGTTGATTTATTCTAAAATCACCATTGATGACTTTATTCTTGCCAGCAAAGAACGGTGCAGCACCGACCTGTGCAGTACTAACTGCTTGTGTTCTAGCCATTGTTAGTTACCTCCCAGTAATAGTCTTGCTTCATCTTCAGTAATACCTAGTTTGTCTAGGAGTGCTTGGCGTTGGGCAGCCTTGGCTGCTGCTTCGGTTTGTGCTATTTCTAATGCTGTTTGGTCCGCTTTATATTGTGCATACTCAGCATCGGTCATTTCTCGGTCAATTATTTCATTTGTTTCAGCATTATGTATTCTTACTATTGGTTTTGTCATTAGTTCACTCCGTAAAGTACATAGGTTCCTGCTACAGAAACATCACCAAAAAGATTAATACTATTAATGGCGGAAGAAGTTTGATAAACACCAAAATGGTAGGCATAATTAATAGCACGACTAACATCTCCTGTAAATAATTGAGCACTTTTACTTGTTGTAGCATAGTCTCTAATAAATATTTGCATAGTTACAAGAGTAGAAGTGCTATCAGACCATTCCATATTAAAACTCGTAGTAGCCGTTCCTGCAGTAACGGTAGATGAGCCTACTTCTATTCTACTTAAACGATAATTTGAACCTGAATCTGAATTTAATCTTATTCTTCCTGGACCAGAAGTAGAAGTAAAACCTCTAACAATAAATAATAAATCTTTATAAGTGCTAGGAATTGAAGAAATTGTTACTCCAGAAGTTGCTAAACTTCCACTAGCAATCACTGTCATACTACCACTAACTGGTGTAGCCCATTTCAATCCAGTAGCCGTAGAGGAGTCAGCAGTTAGTACTTGGTCATTGCTACCTACCGCTAGTCTTGAAACCGTATCAGCAGCAGTGGCTGCAATGATGTCACCCTTAGCATCTACAATGTTAGGATTGATTGCTGAACCAGATGTGATGTAGTCAGCGTGAGAGTGTGGACCCGTACCTATTGGATACCAACAGTTATCTGTTGCATCCCATACATACCCAGGACGGGGTGTATTACTGATGGTTGCCATAGTTATCCTTTACTTTGTTAGTGCTGCGATTTCTTCTGCGGTTAAACCAAGTGCTGCAAGTTTGGCTTCAGCGTTAGCCTTAGCCTGCGCCTTAGCCTGTGCTTCTGCTTCTACTGCTAAGCGTTCAGCCTCAGCCTGTGCTGCATCTGCTTCACGCTGTGCAATTTCCTCAGCGGTAAGTTCTACCTCTGTGGCTATACCAGTTGAGCAGTCAACTATTAGTTTGGTTGGCATTGTTTCTCCTTAGTCTTTCTTGATTCCATAAAGTGTTGCGGTTGAGTATTGGACCCAATTACCACCAGTTCCTGGCACCATTAGTATGCTAGAGATGGCTGATGAGGTAGTATGAAATCCACTAACTATCCTCATATAGGCAGTTGTAGCATTAGTTTCAGTTACAGCCTCAGCGCTAAATGACTTTAGTGATGAACTTGTATAGTTTGGCATATATATTTGTGCCGAAGCAAAACTATTAGCAGTGGTGTCAGAACCTTGAACGCAATCTTCTAAATAGAAATAACTCATATTTGTAAATTGGGTTCCTGTTGTGGCTGCTCCATTTCCACGGGCTGACACAAAATTGTATCCTGATGTTTCTCCATTAATTCGCAAACCTAAATCAGTAAATCCAGAACTGCTCCTCCTAAGAGAAACTACTAAACATAAATCTGTATAAGTAGATGGAATACTAGAAAATGTAATATTTGCAGCACCACCTGAGCCTACAGTAGTACTGGCTATTACTTTATATGTATTTGCCATTATGCTGCCTTTATTCCGTATAGAGTAAGCATTGAACCTGATACAATGCTGACTCCACTATCACCTGTTAAAGTAATTGAATTGATTGCGTTTGTGTTGCGCCACATTTGAATACTAGCATAAACAGCAACTTGAGAACGATTTTCCCTTCCTATAAAAGTTTTATAGGTTGTCGTGTTTGAATAGTTTTGAAAATTAATAATAGCATTTCCAGTATTTTCTGAGTTTTGACCTAAGATGGCAGACCCACCATTTGTGCTAGTTGATTGATTTATTCCAGCGCTACCGTTAACTCCATATAGAGCAAGCCGTGAATAGTTATTACCAGTATCACTATTAAAGGTTATTCTTACGGAATTTACACCACCAGTGCCATTTGTTTTTCCGTATATTACTAAAACTAAATCGGTGTAAGTGCTAGGTATAGAACTAAAGGTTACGGTTGTTTGATTGCTACTTAGGGTAGTGGTTGCTATTGGTTCATACGTTACCGCCATTATGCCCCCTTTATGCCATATAAAGCATAAGTGCTTTTATTTGTAAAGTTTCCATTAGATTGATATACTGTTATGCTTGTTACGGCTGCCGTGTTAAGCCACAATCCAGAATGTAGACCAACGGCAGCAAGTCCGTTAAGGTCGGTTCCTGCTAGTGCTCTTACCGTTTTGTATTTATTGGTATTTGTATAATCTAAAATTGAAACAATTGTAACACCCACCGTTGACGCAGCGCTGGTGTTGAGATATGAAGCATTGCCAATATCTGCAAAGTTGGCACCCGTTACTGCATAGGCATATGTGCTATTATTTGTTCCGAATAATCCGTGCCTTGTGTAGTTTGTTCCTGTATCGCCATTAAAACGAACTCCGTTATATCCATAATCATTTGTTGAAGTAGCCGCTTGACCAATACCACGAATTTCTAAATGAGTATAAGTCTGAGGAATGTTTGAAAATGTTATAGATTGAGATGTTCCATTTCCTGATGCAGTAGCAATAGATTCATATACAGCAGCAGGACCAGATGCCCCAAACATACCAAAGGCACTATTGGTTTGGCGTTGTAGTAACGGACTCAAGTTATCTCCTAAGCAAACTTAGTCTGAGATGCAAATACAGTATAGGTTGGGGTAGCAGCAGTCTTGATTATAGTATATGAGTAGGCATCAATACTGGATGCGTTACCTGCAGCAGGCGCTGTTCCACCTTGCCACTTAGGGGTAACTGCAGAGCCATCAATCTGAACTGCTGAGTTATAGTAAGCGGTGCTGCCTTGAGTTACCAAGAATACACAGGTAATTGAATCGCCAACTGCAAGTAATGATGACAATGTATTAGAGCCATCACCTCTGAAATTGACAGTCCAGTTAGCCGAAGCATTGCTTGTGTAATACAAGACACCCTGAGTTACTGTGTCAAAGTTGATTGTGCCAGTAGCAGCAGTAGCGCTGACTGTGCAGTTTTCTTCAGGCGACTTAATGATTGGGTAGTTGACCTGTGGGGTATTAAGTGTAGGTGTCGTCAGAGTCTTATTGGTAAGAGTCTGAACACCTGTGATAGTTGCATACTTAGCATCAGACTGAGCCTGAGTATAGACATCAGTTAGAGCAAGAACTGCACTAGCAAAGATTTCAATTAAATCATTAGCAAGGGTTGCATCAACTAGAACTACGCTAGTTCCATTAGTTGCTGTGTAGTCATTACCTCTGGATAACAAGACACCATTGCGGTATACCTGTTCATATCCAATTGTATAACTTAGTGTCAAGGAATTATCATCAGCACCTGAGATGGTTGTGACACCAGCAGACATAACCTTAGACCAGCGGGTCTGATTCTGTCCGACTACAGTTCCATCAGTATCAATCCAAACTAAGCCATCAATCAGGGTTGTAGGCTCCGTTGTCTGAGCAACTGGAACAGCACCTGACCAAGAGGCAGTAGTTCCATTAGTTACCAATACCTTGCCATCATTACCTGTCTGAGAAGGTAGGCTTACTGGGGCAGCAGCCCATTCAACACCGCTACCAGTTGTAGTCAATAGATAGCCAGCAGTACCTGCACTACCACCTGCAGTCAAAGTTCCTGACAGGGTTGCATTGTTTAAAGTAACTGCAGTAACTGTAGATATGGTTGTACCTGAAGTAATTACTGTAGTACCAATTGTTGGTGCTAGATAGCCAGCAGGAGCAGCAGACCAAGTAATACCATTAGTTGCTGTACTGGACGCTGTAAGAATATATCCATCAGTTCCGACAGCCAAACGGGCTGCGGTATCTGCAGCACTACCAACAATCAAGTCACCTTTAGCATCAATGATAGTTGCTTGAATTGCACTGGTTACTGCAGCAGCAGCACTGGCTGCACTTACAGCAGCAGAGTTAGCAGAAGTCAAAGCAGATGATGCTGATGTTGCTGCAGCAGATGCACTAGCAGATGCGCTAGTTGCGCTGGTAGCAGCAGCACTTGCTGATGTAGCAGATGCAGTTGCTGAAGTTGCAGAAGATGTAGCAGATGTTGCTGCTGAGTTAGCAGATGTTAAAGCAGAGGAAGCGCTAGTAGAAGCAGACGAGGCTGAAGTAGCAGCCGAAGTTGCTGATGTTAAAGCCGATGAGGCAGATGTACTAGCAGAAGATGCTGAGGTAGATGCTGCGCTAGCAGAAGTCGCTGCAGAGGACGCAGAGGTGCTTGCTGCTGTGGCTGAGGTTGCTGCACTGTTGGCGCTAGTAAGGGCGCTAGAAGCGCTTGTAGAGGCGCTAGAGGCACTTGTAGCAGCACTGCTAGCACTTGTGGCAGCGGATGCTGCTGAGGTGGCTGCAGCCGTTGCAGAGCCTAGAATGCTATCTACATAATTCTTAGGGGTAGCAGATGTGTCAGACATACCTGCTGAGGACAGACCAGTTATGACTGGGCTACCGCCAATGATAGGGCTAGTTAAAGTCTTGTTAGTTAGAGTCTGAGTTGCGTCATTGATAGTAACAGTACCTGAGGTATTTGGAATTGTTACTGTGTTGTCTTGTGTTGGGTCAACTACTGTAAGGGTAGTCTCATAAGCGTCAGCAGTTGTACCTTCAAATACCAACACAGCACCAGCAGAAGCGGTACCTGTAATTGTCGGGTCAGAGATAGTAGGAGATGTAAGAGTCTTGTTAGTCAGCGTCTGTGTCTTGGCTGTACCTACTACATCACCTTCACCTGATGCAATGCCGTGCATTGTGTGAGCATTACCACTACCATCATTGTAAGAGCCAGTTGCTTCAGCGTGACGGTTAGCGTCGCGGAAATCTCTACCGATAGCCATATGACGAACAACAGCACCAGCAGAGTGACCTTGTGCTGATGAACCATCAATTGCTCGGGTAATTGTAAATGTATTGGTAGATACCGCCGACGCATCTACAATTTCTTCAAGCGCTGTATCTGGGTCGATGACCAGAGTAAAGGTTGTTCCTGCTGGAATACTTACACCACCAAGTAGCGTAGTACCAGAGACAACAACCATTGATGTAGCGCCTGCAGTAATGGCGCTTGTCAGCGTTGTCTGCTGAGAGCGAGAGGAGTATTGGCGTGTTGTCATTCAGGTTCCTATCGATTGAAGCGAATGCGGGGAGGGTACTGACCTTGGAAAGCAGAAATTTCTTCTCTGAGTCTCTGTTGATAGAGAGCATAGAGTTGACGTGTTGCATTGTTGGATGAACCGAAAGGACGCTTTGCGTCGATTTCGTCAGCCTGTGGGCTAATCTGAGAAGCACGAGCAGGGTCTAGGTAAGCCAACAATCTATATGCTGCACCTAGAATTATTACATCTCTTACAGTTTCAGGGTATCCTGTCTGCGTTGTAAACACTTCGTTACTATCAGTAAAGGCTGTAGGCTGAGTAACATACATAATCTTTACTGTACGACCAGCAGTTACATAGTCATAAATTGTAATTGTCTGAGAGTTATTACCAAATGTATTTGCATCGGCTAGTGGGTCAAAGTCATAGCGGTTAATTCTAATCCACTCTTGAGATGGACCTGTGTCTTGCCACATTACAGTCAGGATAGATTCGATTCCTAGAGCACCTAGGTCGTATGTATTCTGTGCTGCATTAAAGGTAAATGTAGTTTGCTTGATTGTCATCAACTGAGTACCGACTGCTCGGATAGTATCGTTGATTGCTCGCTTAATAGAGAAGCGGGGGAAGATTGGGGAGATAGTTACTTTTGAATCAACAGAGTGAGTTGCTGCTGTAGTTCCTAAATATCCGCGACCATAGGGAGCAACAATTGCTGTATTAGATACACGGTCGAAGGAATCAATCCACATCAATTCTTCATTAACTTCAATGATACCTTTGCCTACATCTTGGCTTGAGCCTAGGCTTAGGATTGTTGGTGAAGAACTAGGGGAAGTTAATGTGCTGACTGCTCCAGTTAGATACGTAGAACGGTCCTGCTGATATGTGTAACCAGAGAGGTTAATTAAAACCTCATCAATCATCTGGCTAAGAGTTGTCATAGGTCTATACTCCTTAAGGCATCAACAGGTGAAAGGTCGGTTGTTCCGGCAAGTTCATTACATACTGCGCCTAAACCTTTGTATTCATTAGGTTGACGAGTTGGGTCTGCTTCTAGATTTAATGCTCCAAGTAGAGCAAGTCCTGTAGTTCCGGCATATTGGTTGGCAGCACCAGTAGGCGCTAAATATGCAGTAAGCGCTGGATATGTACCGCTGTTAGCGAGTCGGTTTAGTTCGCTAGTAAATGTACTACCTGGTGTACCTGTTGCCATTACTTGCCTTTCTTCCTGGCTACTGCTGCGTTATCAATAAGATTTGGATAAGGACGTCCCGCTGCCTTAGCCCTCTTCTTTGCTGCTGCCTTTTGTGCAGGTGTTAGTTTCTTAGAAGTTTTCTTAGGATTCTTCTTATCCCAAAATGCTTTCTTCACCATTTCACCTTATCTGCCCAATAGGCTGCACTCATTTTTCCTTTAGCAATATTCTTTTTATGACGAGCCTTGAAAGACTTTTGTCTAGCCGTAGGCTGCTTGTCTCCAGTTACACCTTGCTGACCAAAACGAATTGTCTTTACTTGATTACCTTCTTTAGCCACAACAACGTGTGACTTAGTCGGATGATTCGGTGTACGCTTAGGTTTATTAAATCCTGAGACTCCGGCTCGTTTAAGCCTTGGGTCTGGTTTGTTTGCCATATTCGCCATACTTTCCTAGAACTGTTTTGACGGTTCCATTCTTACGAAGTCTCACAACCATACCGTCCTTAATCTGGATTGGATTAAATCCCCTGTGAGTCTTGTACTTGCCCGAAGACATTACTTCTTTTTCTTAAGTGCTGCGAGGAGAGCCTTATCCATAGCCATCTCGCGCTTTTCTTCTAAGCGCTCGCGCTTCATTTCGGCTGCTGATTTCTTCTTCTTTTCTTTCTTAAGAACTACAGTAACCTTAATACCTTTGCTTCCTGCTTTTTTCTTCATCTTCTTTGCTGGCATTACTTCTTCCCCTTTTTCTTGCGAGCCATACCTGCTTCAGATAAAGCAATAGCAATAGCCTGTTTACGATTCTTGACTACTGGAGCCTTCTTCGGTCCCTTTGGATTCTTTCCTGAATGTAATGTGCCAGCCTTAAACTCACGCATTACTTTGGCTACCTTCTTTTGCTTGGCAGTCTTCTTCATTACTTCTTGCCTTTTTTCTTTGCAGCCTTCTTCTTCATCATTTTTGCTTCTTCCATCTTAGCCATTTTCTTACCCTTGGCTGTGTATGGGAATTTCTTTCCGCCTACCATTGGCATATTAGACTCCTAGTTCTTTCATAATCGCTGCTGATTTTTTGTTTATATGTTTTGCCGGAGGCATCTTCTCTGCGTTATAAGGTTTACCTAATGTTTCGCTAGCCTTATGTGCTGCTTCGATTTTGTCCATAGTAGTTCCGGCTGGTTGAATGCCTTGACGGACTGCGTCCTTATAAGCATCCAATTCTCTATTGTGACGCTTGTTAGTCATAAACTTACGACTGTCTGCGTCTCCTGCATTCATCTGAATAGACAAACCTTTGCAACCAAAGCATCCGTCTACAGGTTCTGGGTGATGTTCCCAATGCTTCATAGTTCAGTAAAGTTACTTTCTGTTACGCCTACATTGCCAGCAATCAATGCTGCCTTTGTGGCATCACTCACAGTATACTCGTAACCACCTCGGTATACCTCAGGATAAGTGGGAAGCGTGTCGTCTAGCGGGTATCTAATTTGTTGATAAGAACCAGTACTAGGATTCCTGACTATGCTTATACCTCTAGTCAGTCTATAAAACATAAACAATCGCTGAACGCCGGTAAAGCCTTCTTCTACCGTTGGTGGTAGAAATTTCCATTCAGCCATAAGTCCTCCTAATGAACTCACCCCAAAGGGTAGACTTTCAAGGGTCTACCCTCAGAGTCAATCAACTAGAGAGCAGCGATTGAGGAACCAGATGTGATTCGATACAAAGCCTCGTCGCGGTAAACTGCGAAGCCGAGTACGCCGTACCAGCCCATTGGGCGGAAGCGCATCAACTTATCAGTTACGTTACCGATAACGACGTGTGGCTCTTCAGCAACGGCTTCTGCCATTGCCTGTGCGCCAGCAACGATTGTGTTGAACACACGAGTTACTGGAGTTACAGTTACTACAGTTGAAGCAGAAACTGCGCCAGTGTTAGCAACAGTTAGTGTGATTGTTGTGGTATCGCCAGAAGTGGAGATAGCAGCAATCTTTGCACCTGAACCGAGGTTTGTAGCAGCAATCTTGTCGCCAACTTCTGCACGCTGTGCGATAACAGAAGATGAAGCAACTCCGATTGTAAAGCCTGCAGATACACCTGCAACGGTTACAGCGGTTGTAGCAAGAGCAGTCTGGTCTGCACCAGTCTTAGCATTGTATAGACGTGGAGATTCAACGAAGAATGAACCTTCGTATTCTCCGATTTCGCCTGCCCAGATTTTATCAACGGCAGGGTTTGATTGAGCGTGAACGAAGTTCCAGCCCATATTTCCGGTTTCTGCACGAAGGTCGTGTGAAACGGATGGGTGAATACCTGTCCAGTAAAGTGAACCACGACGAGCCTTAGCCTTGTTTCCACGTAACTTAGCGACAGCCTTACGGACGTCTGCAGAGTCGATTGTGTCAGCAGCATCAACGCCAGCAACAGAAGTTGCATCGCCTGCGAAAATGTTGTTTGAGCCAGAGCGTAGAGTTGTCATTGCAACTGCATCGATAGAGTCAGCGAGGTTGTAAGCAATGATGTTTGCAATCGCTGGGTCTACGTCTGCGAGTGAGAACAACTCGAGAGCGCGGGTAACTAGAACAGCATTACCGTACTCATTAAGAGTAATGGTAACTGAAGTAGGTGTTGATAGAGCAACTGCATCTGGGTCAGTTGTTTCTGTCAAGGTTGATGTTGCTTGGTCAAGGTCAACGTACTTCTGTAGAACTACAGTTTGACCTGGGAATGCTTGGCGAGCAGGACGCTTATCTGCGACCGAACGGATTAGGGGTTCGGAACGGAGAGCGAACTCAAGAAGACGGTCATACGCCTTCTGTACGAGACCTGCGCCACCAACGGAACCACCTAGCGATGTGCTAGCGGTTGATGTATATTGGTTAGACATTGAGTTGTCACCTCCAAGTGACTATGAACGGATTATTCTTGTGAGCGCAAAAGACTTAGAATTTCTTCCGCTGAAGACGCATTATTTATACGTGCTTCAAAGTCTTGTGCTTTATCGGGAGTAACCGCTCCCTGAGTAAGAATGTCTTGATTACGTAATGCAGCCAAATCATTCTTATCCACTGCGGGGGCATCAGCAACATTGATTCCGAATAGGTCAGCGTTATCATCGAGCCAGTTATTCACTGCCTCTTCGTTAACGTCCTCCAAGTCTTTCATAATCAATCGTGCTGCTTTTTGATTTACGCCCTTTTTTTCTAGGACTTGACGAACTGTACTTTCTTTCTTTTCCTTGAGGAATCCTTCAAGTTGTTCAGAAAGTTCCTTGATACGTTTCTCATCAGACCTCTTGGCTTTCCTTAATTTCTTAATTAAGTCATTACCTTCGAGGACCTCAGGAGTATCTAGGTCTTCGTCTTCATCGTCCCAGTAGTTGTTGCTCATAGCAACGTTCCACCCTTCTATTCGTAGTTAGTCGTAAGCCTCAGTTACCACTCGGGGAAATGGGCTGGCTCTTACTACCAGTCTGTTACGCTGGCGGGGCTGGTCGGTCCGCTCAGGATTCTATTTAGAAAGCGCGATTTGCTCTGCGCTGTGATGCGAGTCCAATATCTGCTCTGCCTGCTCTTCCAGAGAAGCGACCGATTTCTTCCTCGCCTAATCTTTGTATTTCTTCCATCGGCTGTGCAAGTCCACTAATAAGCGCTTGCTCTACACCAATTTGACCAATATCTGCTCTTCTTGAGATTCCAGACAACTTAGCAACTTCAGGCGTTACTGCTCTGACTGCTGCAAACTTAGGCATTAATGTTCCGTAGTCTTGACCCATACGAGCGTATTCTGCTGCTCGTTCTTCTGTAACTCCACCAGTAATTGGTCTAGCACCAGTAGCAGCAATTCCTTGTTGCTCTGCTGCAGCAAGAACTTCAAACTTAGCCAAGTCATCAATTAACTGCTTGGTTCCCTTTTCTCCAAGGAGAAGAGTTCTAGCCAATGTAGGTCTATCTACTGTTGGGAAGTAGCGACTTAATGTGTCCTTGATTGCCTGAGGTGCTGAATCAATTCTGTTGTAAACCTTTGCAATGTTGTCAGCAACGCTGCTAACTGATTGACCCTTACTGATTAAGTCAGTAGTAAATGATTCTGTAGCCAATTCAGGAAGTCCAGCCTGAGTAAAAATATCTGACATCTTTGCCTGAGACTCTACATACTCAGCAATTGTAGGAATTATAACTGGCTTGCCAGCCTGTTTCATATCTTGAAGTGCATAGATTCCTTTGAATCTGTCAGCAAAGGATTTAAGATTAGGATTGTTTCTAGCCTCAAGTAATGCAAGGTTGAAAGATTCTTCTACTGTAGAACCACTTCTATATGACTTAGATACTACGTTGTATAGTTCGTCAGTCCAAGGCTTGGCTGCTTCTGCTTCTCCAAAAACCAAGGCAAGTGTTCTCTTGAATGTATCTTTAGCAAGAGTACGTCCAGTATCAAATAAACCGGCTCCGGTTGTTCCTAGCGCTCCGCTAACAGTTCCTGTTCCAGATGTACCGCCCATACCAGTACCAGTTCCAGTACCAGTTCCTGTACCGAATACTCCAGATATATCAGTTACTACTTCTCCGCCACCTGTAGCAGGAGTATTTAAACCAAATAAATTGCCCCACTCAGACTGAAGTTTCTTTATTACTGATTGTGGATTTTCGCCTTTTGCAATTGCTTCATCGTATGCTTTTTGTTGAAGAATTCTTGCCATACCTGGAGTATCAATTGTTCCGTCTGGCTTTGTAACTGACCTGTATTCAGCAGCATTTAATTGACCTGACAATGGGGTGTCATTAAAGTAACCCATTGAGTTGATACCGCCACGAGATTCTATGTATTCTTTTGTGTAACCAATATTCATAGCCTCGCGCTCTTTAGCCATATTGCGCTCGGTACCTGTAATTACTAAACCTGAAGCAGGTGAAACTAATCCAACTTCTAATGCAGCAGGTGGCTTTGTAGAGCCAACATCAATACCTGTATAAGTTTTACCATCAATAGTTACAGTTTTAGTTACACCAGTTGATTGATAGAATGGGTCTTGAGCAGAGCCTGCAATAACCTTTGGGGTAGCACTTGACTCACGGTCTCCGGTACGGGTGCTAGATACAACAGGAGGCTTCTTTGCAGCCTTCTTTCTCTCTCTTGCCATTTATACTCCGTATCCAGACATACGAGCAAATGCTGTAGCCATTTGTCGTGCCTGTTCATTAGCCCAAGTTGTTGCTTCTGCATTCGGATGGTTAACCAAGTATTGGTCAAATGCAGCAATAGAACCCATAGGGGTTTTACCTGCAGTGCCATCAGGACGTAGGAACTTATCTAGGTCAGGGTTGCTAAGTGATATTTGAGATGGGTCAATTTCCCAACGTTCAGCCATCTTCTTAATATAAGGTTCTGCTAAGTCATATACGGTAAGTCTTGGATTTGCCTTTAAGCGCTCGCTAAATAGTGGATATAACTCTGCAGCCTTTGCATTAAATTGTCTTTGTAAATCTTCAACACCAATATCGCCCTTGGCTATTTGCAATGCATAGTTTGCTAACTCTTTATTACTTAAGTAGTCAATTCCATTGTTCTTTGCTAGAACTCTTAGAGTATCTACCTGATTAAGTACAGAAGTTGGGAGGGTCTTTGTGTCACCGATATTAACCTTTGCCCATAGGAAGTTCTGTGCAAATTGGTTAGCATCAAATACAGCAGGGGTTGTAACTACTTCTTCAGTGCCATCTGGTTTTCTAATTGTTTGAGTAGCCTTAGCGCCTGCCTTAGCAGCAGACTGAATCTTTGTATTAAAGTCAGCAAGGTCTGCCTCAGTTAGTGCACCCTGGAATCCTAGTTGCTTTGCAATGCTAGACAGAAGAGCATCTGATGTCAGTCTGTCATAGTTTGTATAGGCAATAGATGGTCCACCCATCTTAGGAGCGGTTCTAGTTAGTTTCTGTAGAACATCCCAAGGGGTCTCTTTTGCGCCTTGCTTATAGGCTGCAACTGCACCATCTACTAGGTTATTGAATAAAGCCTTACGTGAAGCATCGGTAGGTTGACGATTCTGAACTCCAATAATGTATTCAGTTAGCGCTACCTGTGCACTCTTAGATAGATTTGCAAAGGACTTCTTGATTACAGCAGCATCCTTTTTTACAAGGTTACCGTTCTTATCTGGCATCCAGATATAGTTAATGGTCTTCTTGCTACCCTTAGGGGCAAACTGTATATTGGTATTAGGAGCAGGAATAGCATTAGTTTCTCTATACCGAGTCAAGGTTTGACCTCTTTCAAGTTATCATTTTCAAAATATCTATCTATAAGATTTCCAAGATTTGGTTCCACTAGGTCAACTATTGAATTGATGTAATCTCTCCAGTAGTTCTGAACCGCAGTCTTAGACCCAGTTGGAGCATCTTTGTATAGTTTTACATAGTCGTCACGGTACTTCATAATCGCTTCGACCTGCTCCCAGAATGGGGTGTTGCCGTGCTTCTCCATAAACTTGTTATCTTTAACAATCTTGGTTAAGCCCCAGGCATACTTATATGCGATGTCTTCTGTCTTGTTTCTGTTGTATTCAAAGAACCAATCAGAACTAAACTCTCCAAGTTGAGTGGCATAATTCTTAAGAGCATCTCTTAGTTCAGGAACAGAAGCATAACTTCCATAACCCTTTGCTCTAGCAGCATTATTTAAATCTCTCTTATATGCGCTATAAGCCTTCCATACTCGGCTTACTTCGATGTCCTTTTCGACATCTGCTAGCGACTTAATTGGGAGATTCAGTACTGTTCCATCAGGAAGAGTAGTGCCAGGTCTATTTAGAACTCTTGAAATATTAGGGTCAGACTTATTACCTGACAAGTCAGCAGTAATTAAACCTACAAGGTTCTTATCTTTGACAGCCAAATCCTTAGCCAAACCAGAGAACTCTTCCCATACTCGGTTATAACCTTCAGCAGTTGGAGTTACATATGTAGCCTTTGGCTTACGCTTAGAACCAAAGTATAAGCGGTCCATTGGGAATGGCTTTGTTGCGCCAAGTACTCCAGCACGAGAGTTCATCTCTTGTTCAGCAAGGTTCTTTGCTGCTCTGTCCGACATACCAAGTGACTTATATCTGTCAGTTACCATTCTGAAGTATGTTGAGAATATGCTATCTGGGCGAGTATCAACTACCGCTGCAGTTCCAAGTGGGGATGCAAACTGCCACAAAGCCTTTTCAAGGAACTTCTTCTTGGCTTGATTAGCAACTAATTTCTCAGTTGGTTCCTTACCGATACCCATTTCAAATAGAGTCATCTGATAGTTCCACTCAGAGTTAAATGAATCTAGCCATTCTTTCTTTGACTCATCTCCATTTAACCACAGCAAGAAGTTTCTAGACCAGGCTGGGGTAAAGGTTTGCTTTGCCTGCTTACCTAAATCTGTCTCTACGCCATATGGGAATAACTCTTCATAGGAATATCCAGGTAGTTTTCCAAAAGTATTATCAATTGCATCTTTTAGAATCTTATCGTTTCCAGGCTTAAGTGCTAATACTTGACCTACCGCAAATGGAACAAGGTAAGATGGACCAGCAAAGTTAGCAATAAAGTTAATGGCTCTTGTTCCAACCATAATACCTTTACCACTATTTAAACCAAGTTCTTTAGTTCCTGGAACTAATAGATACTCAGCATCAAATGGGTCATCTACTGGGTTGCCGTACTTGTCAACTCCAAAGGAGTTATATACCCCATAGTATGAATTAAGGAATCCAGCCATACGTTGAGGAGACTTAGCGGCAAATCGTGTATAACGATAAAGACCGCTAGCAGATGCAGCAGGGAATGAAAGGAATGTTCTTGCTGCGTAAATTCCTCGGTTCTGACGGCGAACAGAGTAGAAAGTCTTCTCTGCTTCCTTAACCATTTCAATAGCAGCAGCCTGACGAACTGAGTTTACAGTTCCAGTTGTAACGTCATAACCTTGCGCTGCAAGCAACTCGAGTTTATCTTGGACTCTTTGTCTAAACTCAATAGTACCCCAGGCATACTTGATAGCATTTTCAGGAGCACCTAGCGCTCTCCAAGCGCTTGATGTCAATTGATTAAATGCATCATTAATAGCCTGCAACTGACCTGACTTAACCGAGTAGTTAACATCCAATGGATTGATTGGAGTTAATCTATCTAACTTGTCACCAAGTAGTTGTGCTAATTGATTTCCTCTAACTTCTCCAGAAGCAACTAATGCTTTAGCCTCTAGGGTTGGAAGATGTCTATTAACATAAGCAATTCGGTCATCAATAATATCTATGATGTCTGATGAATCTTGACCAAACTCATTAGCATAAGAACGACCTGGGCGCTTTAAGCCCCAAGTTTCAATAATCTCATTACGAGTACGACCTGCAAGAATCTGGTCGATAAGGACATCGCCTCGCATATAGTTGTTTATTACGTAAGCCAACTCATCAAAATATCTTGGGTCGTTTACATCAGTAATACGATTAGGGTTTCTGCGACCAAGTAGATTTAGTCTACCTGCAAATTGCTTATCACCAAGGATTTCAATTTCTCTTGTATGACGGTTCGAGAGTTCAGCCTTATATGCTGTACCTAAATGATTCTCGCTTTCAAGGCGAGGAATCTGTACAGTCTGTCCATTACTTAAGACATAGGCTTCTTGCTCTTGGCGTCCTCTACGTCTGATACGAGCGTTATCAACCACAGAGAACTCGTCAGCCAATTTCTTTCTTGTTGGACCAAGTCCAGTTAATAGTTTATCTACTTCATCATAAGCAGACTTAATATTATTACTTAAGACATTAAGGTCAGGTGCTAAGGTGTTAATATCACCTGCAGCCTTTGTAATAGCAAGTTCTGCTGCAGCAATATCACCAGCAAGTTTAGGGTCATTTAATGACTTAAGGTATTGAGTTCTACGCACTAAACCAAATAGGCTTGGAACTTCTTCTCTTTCAATACCGAATTCTCTAGCCCTTGTTCGCATTCTTTCTTCAAGTCTACTTACAAGTCTTTCGGCTGCACGTAAGTCTGCCTTAACTTCGTCTACATAAGCAGCCTTGGTCATAGGAGAACGGGCATTTGGATTTACAAAGAACTCTACCCACTCGGCTGTAGCATTATCAACAACATCGATAGCCTTCTCATACTGCTCTGAAAGCATTTCGTATTCTTCTTTTATCGCTCTACGACGTGCTCCGCCTTTAATGCTAGCCTTATTGACAGCCTGTATAAATCTATTCTTGTTATTGAATATGCTGTTTCTTACTGCAGTATCAGTTGTTTCAACTAAGAACTGAGAACCTTTTGACATAAAGGCTGCATTCATAGGTTCAAAGATGGAGTTCTTAGGAACATATGCTGGGCGTACCAATTGAGAAAATGAGAATATCTTATTTCCAAACTCAAACAATCCACGACCAAGGTCAGTAAATGTATTATCTAATGGATTAAATGCGCCCTTAACTCTATTCGCTTCACGTATCATCTTACCTAGTGGGGCAAGAGGTGTGGCGTTAGCCAATTGACGCTGAGTTTGTGGACTTACTACAGTACGAACACCGCTTGGGTCCATAGCGTAGGAGTCACGCTTAAGGTCATTGTGATACTTATTTAGGCTTTCATTGAATTCTTCTACGAATCTTTCAGCGCGAACACGAGGAACGCCCATTGTTACAAGGGTATCAATAGATGTTTCTTTGCTCATATCGCGGAAGAAGATTTCTCTTTCTCCGTCTGTCTTCTGAAGTAAAGCCTTCTCAATTAGATTACGACGATAGTCAGATGCTTTGACCTGAGAGCCATCTCTAAGGGTTACGTTATTTGTGCCCTTTGCAAATAAAGGAACATCATCTAACCAAGCATTGATTTCTTCAACCATATCATTAGGACGAAGACCTGAATGACTGATGATTCCTCGTGGCATCTTGCCACCTGTAAAGTGAAGAAGCGCAGTAATTGCACCACCACGACGACCATCACCAATGATAGTTTGTGCAACACCACCGAGGTTACTGTAATCGCGTACCTCTGTAGCAGCACCAAATCTTTGTGCGAAGTCTCTAGCCTTTGCAAATGAACCTGCACCTACTACTGGCTCTGCTGGCTTATATGCAGTTCCTAGAACTCTTGGTTCAGGTAAGTACTGACCAGTCTGTGCATCAAATTCATCTCGCATAAATGCGTCAAATAGACGCTGAGATTCTGGGTTCTTTGCAATAGCATCATCAAATGCTTTGCTCCAACGCTCTTTAGCCTGTTGGTTATAGGAACGATACTGACCAGTCTTTAGATAATCAGATGTAATTTCATCTGCTGCATTAGAGATATACCATAAATCATCTGTTCTATTAGCAGCAGCAAGACGCTCAATAGCAGGACCATAACCTTTATCAGCCAACAAAAGGTCTCTAACAAAGTTAGGGTCATTTGTTTCTTTGATTAATGGTGCAATTCTAGGGTTATTAGTATGTGGCTTTAGGATTCTATTAATTAAAACTATGTCATTTGTATTGGCAAGGTTTACAATATCTGTTCCGAATACAGTATTCTGGGTTCCAGATATGTGGTCATCTGCTAGTTTTTCTAGGTCAGAGATAGCCTTTGCATCATAGATATTTAATTTACTGCTTAGACCAGCAGCCCTGGCTCCTGCCTTAAGTGCTGAAACACCAGCCTGAGTAGCGCCGAAGATTGCAGCATTACCAAGTAGTGCATCTGTAAATCCAGTTAACCAACGACCGGTTGTATTATCTGTAAAGTTTTCTTCAATATCTGCATCATTCCAGAGATTAACTCGGTCAATATCAATTCCGCCATCTTCAAGAATTGCATCAGATACACCAGTTACGTGGAAAGGATTTAGATAAGACTTTGTTAGTGCTATACCTAAAGAAACATCTTTGCTTCGGTCGTATGCTGTTTGAACATCGTCCCATTGGAAACCCTTTTTATAAGCATCATCTGCATATAGTGGGCTTTCAGGGTCAGTTAATAGCGCAGCAGTTGAGATTGGACGCTTAATTAAAGGACTAAATACTTTTTCTTCCGCTGCTGCTGCAACATACAACATAGGGTCAAATGGAATAGCAGCCTCTGCTGCAGTTTGAGCAGCATAATCAGCCAAGCCATCACGTAATGATTGATTTAAATCTACGCCATACTCTGCTTCAAACTGAGATGCAGCACGAGATGCACCAATCTGTGCACCTGCTTTAAGAATTCCACCACCAGGACCTGCGCCTGGCTGAATACCAAATGCCTGGAATGGTGCTAATGCACCTTTACCTAAGAAACCTAAGGCTTTACCTGCTTGCTCAGTTATTGGTGAAGCAATATCTGCTATTTTTTTACCGGCACCTAAAATTGCTTTGGTATTATTTTGAAGATTTTTCTTAGCAGAGTTCCAGGGTGATAGAACGTCGGCAACTTTGTCAAGAGTATCCTTGCCTTCGCCTAAAGCCTTTTTAAAGGTATCCCAAAATGACATTAGAACTCCAAATATCGTGTGTTAAATGTAGAAGGTCCGCCACCTTTTACGTCTTGACCCGTAATTTCTCTAATAAAGTTATCTCTATCAGTTGTAGATTCCCAAGGAATCATCGACAGAGTAAAAGCAATCCCGAAATTTTCGTAACCTAAAGAGTTTCCGAATTTGTCAAGATGGTCGAAGAATGTGTTCTCCATCCATCTCATTACATCAACTCCCTAAGCAGGGCGTTAACCATTCTCTTGTATGAATCTGGAGCACCAGGCATACGCGTTGCTTCAATCAAATCTTTTTTGTAGCGCATAACTAGTTCTACATTTTCAATTTGACGAGTATCTGGATTTAAACTCTTTGGAAGAACTTCACTTCCGCGTCCCTTACCAATATCAACACCATCTGAGATAGGACGAAACTCTGTTGGCTCAGAATCAAGTGGACTTACAGCGCCCATTAGGCTAGCAATGCTTGCTGAGGCTGCAGGAATATCAGATGCTGGATTAGCAGCAGAAGCAGTAGTCTTCACATTTCCACCTTCAACTATTTGATTATTTAATTCTTTTGTTGCGTTGTATTCTCCACCGCCCGATGGACGAAGTTGAGTAGCCTTAGCAAGTTTCTCAGCCACAAACTTTCCTGATTGTCCATCTCCACCAGTAGCAGAAACACTCATAGGATTGTTTTGTTTTGCTTCAGGACGAAATCCTCCGCTAACCATTACTTCTCCTCTGGTGTGTATGAATATTCTTCAGCCGAGAGCATCATTCCTTTGGCAAGCCAAGGATTCATATTCTCACTTACATCTGTCATTAGGTATCGAGTGCCATTAAAGTCTGACCACTCACTAACAAGAACCCATCCTGTACAGATTTGGCTCTCTGAATCTTCTAATTCTTCGGCTGCAAGTCTTAAAGCATTATTTACTGCATCCGTAAACTTGCTCATTTGTATTGAACTTCTTCATAGAATGGAGGCGCTGAATAAGCGCTGACTCTTGAAGCAATCTCCATAGCCTGCATTGGTTCTGCTCCGGCATATAGAGCACCTAAAGCAAATGAACCACCGCTACCAATAGCGTAGATATTATCTTCATTTTTCATAACTGACAAGTCTTCGTCAATGTCGAATATCTCGCCACCTACAGAAATTAAAAACTGGAAACGAGCACCATCTTTTTTATCTTCATCAAAGTTATAACCATTATCAACTAAGCATTTGCGAAGCGAAGGCATAACCTTGGTAATCATAAAGCGATAAACATCTTTCTTGTCTTTCGCTGTAAACTGAGGTGGTACCCAAATATTCTGGGCTATATCGCAAGGAACAACTTCTCCTGCTCCTGCAATAAGCAGAGAGCCTCTGGAAGCAATCTTCTTCATAACCTTGTGAGCATATATACGCCCGCTGTCATCGGTTACTCGACTGTCGGCGACAATTAAACTTCTGTCGTCGTATTCAATTCCAATAATCGTTGTCATTGTCCCCTCCTAGATTATCTTCGTCGAATAGTTCTTACGCTTGCGTTCGCTTCACCTGCACCTGAGATGCTAGATAGAAGACTTAAAATATCTGGTGCTCCACCACCTGGTGCTATTGGAGTTGCAGGTGCTGCTTCTTCAGGAAGAGCGCCTCCTACTGGAGCACCTAAGGGAGCAGGGGACGGTTGCTCAACCATTTCAGCGGCAGCCCCAGCAGGAGGAACTTGCTCTGCGGGGAATGCTTCTTCAATAGCATCTTCAAGTGCTACGCCCTTTTGACGTGCCTTGATTACCGCAGCAATCTTTCGTACAACGTCCCCAGCGTCTCCACCTTGTGTTGCCATAGCAGGAATTGCTTGAGTATATGCAGTCAAGGAACTAAGCAATGACTGACGCATACTTTCAACTTCAATCTTTTCAAGTTCTTGTGTGACGTTAACTGTAAATGGAAGTTCACGCATAGCCAAGTCCTTAGAGATTAAACCGCCTCCAAGAGCCTGTAGCATAAAGATAAGACCTTGTGCTGGATTTAGACCAGCGAGCATTCCATAGCGAACATCTGCGGAGTAATCTCCCTTGATGTCCTTTTTAGGTGAGTAAGTAATTTCATAAGGTGAACCAGAATCAACACCACGAATTGTCTTTGGTTGTGGAAAGATTGTTTCATCTGTTTCAAAACAAATCTGAATTACATCGCGCAAAGCGCTCGCAAAGATTGCCTGTGCGCTCTTGACTTGGGTATCAAATGCACCCATAAGAGCCTGGACACCTTGACCGGTAACGATAGATGCATCGATATTTCCGGTACGTCCTTCAGGATAACGAGCACCAACACGCATTTCTTGATTGAGCAATGTCTGCTCTGTGAATGCGCCTTGTGGCAATGTGAGTTCTACACGACGAACTCCACCTGGATTATTTGTGCGGATAACCGCATCTCCACCAAGCATAAGTTCTTGTACATCGGAAGGCAGAACGATTGGAGCCTGAACCGACTTCTCTGCTGCTTCCATTGCAAGAAGAGCAAAGCGGTTGCGTAGCAACTGGATTCCGATAATGTCATCGAATTGTCCACGCATTTCACCATCAACAGATGGCTTACGAGCAACGACAATCATCATCTTGCCAAGAGGATTTTTGGCTTTTGATAGAACTAAGTTTTCTTTTGTCGGCAAATACACTACTGATTGGTCTTTATCGTAGTAGCGAATCATCTCAACCTGTTGAGTTAAGTCTTGCTCATAGCGTAGTTTGCCGAGCAACTCATACTCAAATTCAGGAAATAGTGCGACGAGTTCGCCTAATGTGACCATATAGCGTTTCGCAAAAGCAACACAACGTCCATAGCGGTCAAACTCAGGGTAAGCACCTATTGGGTTTTCTAGGCGTATGCGTGGCAGTTTTGCTTCATCATCCAGTTCAACTATGAACGGGAGGAATCCATATGTGATATACCAGTCCGCCCCTTGATACATTTGTACAGCCAAATCTGAATGAGCAAAATAGTTAGAGGCAATACGAGTACGCGTATCAGCGAACTTACGAGCACGGTCAGAAACCGAGTTCGCTGCATTACAGTTAATTGCTGGTAGTGGTGCCATAACCTCTGAAAGGTCTCGCGCCACAATATCAACAAAGTTTGCAACGACATTCGCATCTACTCCGTCTGGGAAAAAGTCAGGATAAACGCTGGCAATCTGACCCTTACGTACAGCAAGGACGTCGAGGCTGCGTTGGTCCCTGTCTGCTGCGCGATAGCGTAGAGATTCTACTCTCGCTGCTATCTGTTCAATTGATAGTGCCATAGTTTCCTATCCGTATGTTTCTTGCCATTGCTCTGCAAAGGCTTCATCAAGATTAATTGACATTCTTCGTTGAGTTTGTGACCTGGTTGCCCAGCGATTCTGTACCCATTTCTGCTGTGAGGTTCCTTGTTGCATCATTTCGCGGATGCGAATAATGGCAAACCAAAGAGCCATCACGCAGTCGGTTGCGTTTCTAGTTTCAGGCTTCCAAGTAATCAATTGCTGTACTAAAGCCTTAAGACCTTCGCTACCTTCATTGCTTGGTAGTTCTATTAAATTGTTGTCTTGAAATCTTCCATCTCGTAGAGAGCCGAAAAGAGACGCCATAGAAGCCACACCGAAAGAAGTATCCCACTTATTCTTGCCAGTAAAGTGAGAGTTGAGTTGGCATCCGTACATTGACAACCAGTTTCGCAAGTCATCATCGAGTGCGTAGGCTTTCTGGTGGGCATTGATTTCGATTCGTAATTCTTGTGGTTTATATCTTTGGACCCAATCTTCGATTAGAGCCCTAATCTTCATAGGTGTTGGGTCTGTCATATTTATGCAGTCGAGCACATAAATCATTCCGTCAGCCTTGTTGTATGTTGTAACCACAGCAGCGGTGTTACCCGTCATTGCTGGGTCAAGTCCTATAACGGTATAGCCCTCGACTTGTTTTGGATGCCCTGCAGCACCAGGTTTAAGCGGTCCGCGCTTTCGCATACCGTTAACACATCCTGCAACTGCTGCTGGCGCGAATATAGCGTCTTCGATGACGTCTTCTTGTTGATAGACCATTGCCCAGACAGAAGGCGCCACTTCGCTTCTTCTAGTGAAGAGAGCGGGTCCGTCCCATTTTGGATATAGTCCTTGCTCATCAGGTTCATCATTCTCGCCCTCGGGGCGGTCCGTCTTTGCCCACAACGTTTTCCAGTTAGCAGGCTTCTCATCAAACTCGAGGACTGCAGGCATAGCCATATAAGTGAATGGCGATTTACCACCAGTCCAGTTAGAGCCGTCCCGTATTTGTTTGTAAAGGTCGACAGGAGCAACACGGGTTCCTACGATAAGTAGTTTCCCGTGTCGTCCCAAACGCGTGATAACTTCTTTTTGAAGCCATTCAATTTGCTTCTCCCACTCGTGGGCATTTGAGTTCATCACGACATCGTCTAGGATAATCAGGTCGGCACGTGCACCATAAATCTGGGAACCGAATCCCAAGGCTTGTACCGTTGGGTCTTTCTCACCAGAGTCTCGACCTGTACCTAGGTAAATCATATCGGCGGACCACGTAGGAGAGTCCGCCTTATATCCACCGTTAGGACCGAAAGCCATTTGGAGTTTAATCCAAGACGGATGGCTTAAGCGGGTCTTAATCGCAGATAAAAACTTTCGTGCCATACCCTGGGTCTTGGAAACCAAGATGATTCTGATGTTTGGGTTTGTGGCAATTCGGTAGGTGACGTAGTTGATGGTCAGTACCGTTGACTTAGCGTGTTCAGGGGGAACGTTAATCAGAACTCGGTTATGCGCCCCTTGTTCAAAGGTCATTGATGGGTGGACCCAAGAAGGTTCACGACCTTCTAGTAAATCGACCCAGGTCTTCTGGTGTGGAAAAATCTTGGTATCTAGAAACTGTTCAGAGAATTCCTCAAAGGAGATATCCTTTAGGTTCTTTAGGTCAGCCTTGACCCCTTTGCCCTCTAGACGGGCTTTATCGCTTCGCTCTTTGAAGTCAGGGTCAGCCATAACCCATTGTCGGAAGGTAACCTCGTTTCGGTTAACCGACTCCATAGCCCCTTTTATGGTGCTACCTTGGCGAAGTTGCTCGAGCACTCGCTCCATAGCCTCGCCCTTTGGGATATCGATTTTACCCGATTTACGTCCCATCAAATACCCCCGTTAAACTTAACATAAACGCCCCAGATAAACGGTCAGAATATGGGCACCTGAGATATATATATTATTTATATATATTATATTACGTCGCGTAGCCCGCAAGAGGCGGAGCGACGCTCCGTATAGATATATATAATATCTATACATATAAGATAACCTGTTCAAATCGGAAAACCGAACAGGTTTTCGGTAAATATTTTAAATATTCGCCCTTTGGGCGGTAATATGTCCGAATTATACCTATATAGACCCCGATATAACAGAAATATTTAGGGTGAGTATATATTATATAAATGTCGCAGTTTTAATCAATGTGGGGTCAAACCGCCTTGTGCGGTGACATCTGGGTGCAGACTCTCAACGTCTAGTAGAGGGTTAGGGTTTCTGGTGTCTTAAGTAATGAATGAGAGTTATTTAAATCCTCTTTCTGCCTATTAAGAATGAAGACGAGCAAGAAGAAGAGGTGTAATTGAGAGATGACTATCCCCCCGCAGGTATCGCGGGCTAATAGATAGTTGAACATTCAACTAATACGAGGGGGGAATTCATAGAACAGATGTTCGAGCCAAAATGTGACCAACACAACACCGCAGGATTTGAAACTTAAGACGCAAAATGAGACTATTTGAGAGTGGCGGGCGAACGCCCCGCACGACAGGAGAAAAGAAAATGGC
>JACCDX011346643.1_pt1 | contig 25126 bp, 26 predicted proteins | sample 7449681 | NCBI WGS metagenome assembly JACCDX01 (sample SAMN15323450, study PRJNA562643) | freshwater metagenome | isolation source: river surface water | place: USA:Blue River Watershed | collected 2017-08-18
CGGCGCCTGCGCAGCCTGCCATGGTGCAGACGGCAAGGGCAACCAGGCGCTTGGTGCGCCAAACCTGACCGACAAGGTCTGGCTGTATGGCGGCAGCACCGCGACCATCATGGAAACCATACGCAAGGGCCGCGACAACGTGATGCCGGCGTTCGAGGAATTCCTCGGTGAAGACAAGGTCCATGTACTGGCCGCCTATGTCTGGGGCCTGTCGAACAACTCGACGCTGGACGCAGCGAAGTAAGCCAACAAAGTACGCTACGCTGCCACGAGGACGGTCAACTGGCCGTCCTCACAATGCAGCCAAGCTGGAAAGCCCATGGAAAGCCCTACTCCGCAGGTCTCGGTCATCAAGATGTACGCAGCGCGGGAGGAGATCTATCCGCGCGAAATCCAGGGGCGCTACGCGAGCCTGCGCTGGTTGTTTGTGTGGCTGACCCAGGCGCTGTTCTACGGCCTGCCCTGGCTGCAATGGAATGGCCGCCAGGCCGTGCTGTTCGACCTCGGTGCGCGAAAGTTTTACATCTTCGGCATCGTGCTGTGGCCGCAGGACTTCATCTACCTCGCGGCACTGCTGATCATCTCCGCGTATTCGCTGTTCCTGTTCACGGCCATCTTCGGCCGTGTCTGGTGCGGCTTCACCTGTCCGCAGACGGTCTACACCGAAATCTTCATGTGGATAGAGCGCAAGATCGAAGGCAATCGCAGCGCGCGCATGCGCCTCGATCGCCAGCCGCTGTCGCTGGAAAAATTCACGCGCAAGAGCGCCAAGCATCTTGCCTGGGGCGCTGTCGCGCTATGGACGGGCTTTACCTTCGTTGGCTACTTCACGCCCATCCATGTGCTGGGTGACGAGATCGCTGCGTGGGCGCTGGGCCCGTGGGAAATGTTCTGGGTGCTGTTCTACGGCTTTGCGACCTATGGCAATGCCGGCTGGATGCGCGAGCAGGTCTGCAAGTACATGTGTCCGTATGCGCGCTTCCAGAGCTCCATGTTCGACAAGGACAGCCTGATCATCACCTATGACAAGGAGCGCGGCGAGCCGCGCGGCGCGCGCAACAAGAATGATGCAGAGGGTGCAAAGGCACTAGGCGATTGCATCGATTGCTCGATGTGCGTACAGGTCTGCCCGACCGGCATTGATATCCGCAATGGCCTGCAATATGAGTGCATCGGCTGTGCCGCCTGCGTCGATGCTTGTAACAGCGTGATGGACAAGATCGGTGCGCCGCGTGGGCTGGTGCGCTACTGGACCGATCATGCGGCTGTGCATCGGTGGTCATCGGCCCAGATCCTGCACCACGCATTCCGGCCGCGCGTGCTGATTTACAGCGCGGTGCTGCTGGTGATCGTGTCAGTGTTTTTCGGCACGTTATTCGCGCGCACCCCGCTGAAGATGGATGTCATCCGCGATCGCGGTTCCATGGGGCGTGAAGTCGAGAACGGCATGATCGAGAACGTGTACCGGCTGCAGGTGATGAACACCGAAGAGACCGCGCATCGCTACAAGATCACGGTGTCCGGCATCGACACGATCAAGCTGCAGGGCAAGGATGAAGTCGAACTCGGTGCGACCGAATCGCGTGGCGTGCCGGTCAATGTGCGTGTCGATGAAGGCCACGGCAACAAGGGCTCGAACAAGATCTGGTTCACGATAACGTCAGTTGATGAGCCGAGTGTCGAAGTGAAGGAAAAAGCGGTGTTTTTCATCCCGCGTTGAATGCGGTGCGTGGCGGGCCACTAAAGACAGCCATAGCCCGTCACTGACAGGAAAGCCAACATGCATACTCTGGTCATGGACAAATCATCGAATCTGCCGTGGTATCGCCATCGCTGGCCCTGGCTGCTGATGCTGGGCCCGGTCACGGTGCTGGTCGCCGGCTTCATCACGATGTGGATCTCGTTCTCCGGCGCCGATGCGCTGGTGGTCGACGATTACTACAAGCAGGGCAAGGCCATCAATCAGGACCTGCGCCGCGATCGCGTCGCGACCGAGCTCGGACTATCTGCCGGCTTGCGCTATGATGCCGCCGCCGGTCGCTTGCTGGGGCAGGTCAAAGGCTTGCGCGAAGCGGCACCGCTGATCGTGCTGCTGGTACACCCGACCGTGCCGCAGAAAGATATCCGCCTCGCCGCGGTGCCGGATGCCAACGGCGAGTTTGCGCTGCCGCTGGCGATGCTGGAGCGCGCACACTGGCAAGTACAAATCGAAGATGGCCAGCGCCAATGGCGCCTGCATGGTGAATGGTTGTGGCCGCAGAACAAGAACGTCGACATCCAGCCGCAGCGCCAGGATGAAACGGGGAGATGACGCATGTTGAAGTTGGCAATGGCCGTCCTGTGGCCTTCGTTTCTGTCGGCAATCCTGGCCGAGGGTCTGTTCTTTTCGACCTTTGATCCGGTCGATCTGATGCTGGCCGGCGGTCATGCCGAGCTGCCACCGATTGCCGCTTATACGCTGGGCTTCTTTTTCTTCTGGGCCTTTGCCGCGATCGCCAGCATGCTGAGCCTCTACCTGTTCAATGTGGATGAGGCGCCGAAGCAGCCGCCGTTCTGATATTCGCTGTTCAACGAAAAACGGCCCGCGTTTGCGGGCCGTTTTGCTTGAAGGGTAGACGCAGTTGCAGGCTCAATTGCAGGTTTCAGTCCCGGCCGCAATCGCGCGCAGGCGTTCGGGCTCCAGCAACTCGATCTCCCGGTTGGCCACGCGCAGCAAGCCTTCTTTCTTCAGCTTCGACAGCAGGCGGCTGATGCTCTCGATCGTCAGGCCCAGATAGTTGCCGATTTCCTCGCGCGACATGCGCAGCTGGAAGGTCGTCGACGAATAGCCGCGCGCCGCGTAGCGTGACGACAGGTTCACCAGGAAGGCCGCGAAACGCTGCTCGGCGCGCATATTCCCCAGCAACAGCATCACGCTTTGCTCGCGCGTGATTTCCTGGCTCATCATCCGATGGAAGTGGTGCAGCAGTGTCGGTATGGTGCCGAACAATTCCTCCAGCCGCGCGAACGGTATCTCGCAGACTTCGCTGTCCTCGAGCGCCATCGCATCGCAATGATGGCGATCCGCGCTGATCGCATCCATGCCCAGCAGTTCCCCCGCCATCTGGAAACCCGTGATCTGCTGTTCGCCATTGGCGCTGACCTGGTAAGTCTTGAAGTGGCCCAGACGTATCGCATACAGCGTGGTGAACGGATCATCCATCCGGTACAGCAAGGTATCTTTCGGTACCTTGCGGCGACGGCCGATAATCTGGTCCAGCTTGTGCATGTCCGTTTCGCCGAGACCCATCGGCAGGCATAACTGGTGCATGCTGCAGGCCGAGCAGCTGGCACGCAGGTCCTGCATGTTCAGGTTAGCGGCGGGAGTCAGGGGCTGGGCGTGGCTCATAGTTAAGGCTTCGCGAAAGTATCTGCAAATTTACCGCATTCGGCGACGCGATGCCACTTTCGGAAGGGAATACGGGTCATTCGACCCGTTGATTCCAACTGATCGTCCTGCCTGCTCATTCCACCAGTTCATAGGGCAAGCCGACGTAGTTCTCCGCGATATTGGTCAGCCCGGCCTCGGAGCCGGTGTAATAGGCCAGCTCCGCTTCCTGGATGCGCTGGTTGAACGGGTCGTCGGAAAACTTGTGCAGGATGGACGTCATCCACCATGAAAAACGTTCGGCCTTCCAGATGCGACGCAGGCACAACTCGGAATATTTTGCGACCAGGTCGGTGCGGCCTTCCTTGTAACGCTTGCGCATCACATGGTAGAGCGTGTACACATCGCTGGCGGCGAGGTTCAATCCCTTCGCACCGGTCGGCGGCACGATATGGGCGGCATCGCCGACCAGGAACATGCGGCCGAACTGCATCGGCTCGGCGACGAAACTGCGCAGCGGCGCGATGCTTTTCTCGATCGACGGTCCGGTGACCAGGCGGTTCGCCGTATCCTGCGGCAGGCGTGCGCGCAGCTCGTCCCAGAAGCGCTCATCTGACCAGTCTTCGACCTTGTCTTCCAGCGAGCATTGCACGTAGTAGCGCGACAGCATCGCCGAGCGCATGCTGCACAGCGCGAAACCGCGCTCATGGTTCGCATAGATCAGTTCATGATCCACCGGTGGTGTGCGGGACAAAATGCCCAGCCAGCCGAACGGATAGACACGCTCGAACAACTTGATGCGATCGGCCGGCACCGACTTGCGCGACACGCCGTGGAAGCCATCACAGCCAGCGATGTATTCGCATTCGAGCTTCTGTTGCTGGCCATCTTTCGTGAAAGTGACGTAAGGATGCTCGCTGTCGAAGTCGTGCACGGCGACGTCCTGAGCGTCATAGATCGTGGTCGCACCTGATGCCTGCCGCGCATCCATCAGGTCACGCGTGACTTCGGTCTGTCCATAGACCATCACGGTCTTGCCGCCCGAGTATTTCTTCAGGTCGATGCGCTCGACACGGCCCGAGAACGATAGCGCAAAGCCTTCATGCGGCATGCCTTCACGGTCCATCCGTTCGCCGACCCTGGCCTCGCGCAGCAGGTTCACCGTGCCTTGTTCAAGCACGCCGGCGCGGATCCGCGACAGCACATAGTCCGGCGATTTGGCCTCGACGATCACGTTGGCGATGCCCTGCAGATCCAGCAGGCGTCCTAGCAGCAGGCCCGACGGGCCGGCGCCGATGATGGCAACTTGGGTTTTCATGGCGTCTCCGGGGTGGGCTGGCAGCCCTTGTAATTTTCAAGCCGTCATCATCTAGCCTTGTCGCAGCGCAGGGAATGGACGATTCCGGACGAAAATTGTACATTTCGTGGAATATTGACGTTTATCCCCCCATGAGCGACCGACGCCGTCCTGCCGCTGGCACCAAGCCTGTCCCGGTTTACCAACTGTATGGCGAGGGCCAGCCCTGGCTGACACCCGATCTGGTGCATGTGGAGTCGATCGCGGCGCGCAGCCGATTGCACCAGTGGGAAATCCGCCCGCACCGGCATCACGGTTTGTTTCAGCTGCTATGGCTGCAGCAGGGCAAGGCCGAGGTGCAGCTGGATGGCAGTCGCGACCAATTGTCGTCCGGCAGCGTGCTGTTGCTACCGCAGCATTGTGTGCACGGCTTTCATTTTTCAAATAATGCGCAGGGCGTGGTGGTGACGCTCGCTTACGCTTTTTTCGGGCGACTGCATGGCGGGCTGGGAGACAGCCTGGCGGCGATGGTGTCGCCGCAGACACGCGCTTTGGCCAATGGCGATCAGCACGACGAGATCACATTGCTGCTGACGGCGCTGCTGCGCGAGTACGGAGCACAGGGCGAGCACCGGCACCTGTTGCTGGAGTCGTTGCTGATGGCGGTGTTGAGCTGGCTGGGCCGCGAACCGCTGACGAATGTCGCGGCAGCGGACGCGCCGGGTGCCAGAGATCGCGGTCGACAGTACCTGTCAGCTTTTTCGGCAGCGATAGAGCGAGACCATGCGCGTCATCTGTCACTTGATCACTATGCGTCGCAACTGGGTATCAGTACTGCGCACCTGAATGCCGTCTGTCGCGAGCTGGCCGGTTGTTCCGCGCTGGCGCTGGTGCATGCGCGGCTGATGCTGGAAGCCAGGCGCCATCTGGTCTATACGTCGATGAGCGTGCGCGACATCGGCGACATGCTGGGTTTCGCCGATCCTGCTTATTTCACCCGCTTCTTCAAGCGCGGCAGCGGACTGTCGCCGCGCCAGTTTCGGGAACAGGCGCAGCAGGCAGGAACGTTGGCGGCCGCCTGAGCCAAGCCAGGCGCCGGGGTGTGGTGTGTGTCGTCAGGGCAGTAATACCGACAATTCGGAGGCTGCCGTCAGCAGGGCGGGCAGGAAGGTTTGCTCAAGGTGCTGCCGTGACACGCGGGTCGCTTGCGCGCCGATATTGAGTGCTGCCATCGTTCCACCCGAAGCACCACGTACAGGAACGGCAATCGAGCGCAGGCCGATCTCGAGTTCTTCTTCGACGATCGCATAGCCGCGCTGCCGCGTTTCGGCAATGATCTCGCGCAGGCGGGCTTCTTTCACCACCGTGCGATCCGTATAGGCGACCAGCTTGACCTTGGCCAGGTACAGCTCCAGCGCCGGCTCCGGCAGGCCCGCCAGCAACACGCGGCCGAGCGACGTGCAATAGGCAGGCAGTCGGCTGCCAGCATTCAACGCCACCGACAGCACGCGCGATGTTTGCGAGCGCGAGATGTACAGCACTTCATTGTCTTCAAGGACTGCCAGTGAGCAGGACTCGTTCAGCGTGCGTGACAGCTGGTTCAGACACGGCTGTGCCGAGATGGTCAGCGGCGTTGACGACAGGTAGGAGTAACCGAGCGTCAGGATCTTGGGCTTCAGGAAGAAATTGTTGGCTTCCGAATCGGCATAACCGAGCTGCTTCAGCGTATACAGGCAGCGCCGAACGGCGGCGCGCGGAATGCCGGTCTTGTGGCTGATCTGGGCGATGGTCATCGCGCGACGCTGGTCGCTGAAGGCTTTGACGACAGCCAGCCCGCGCGCTAGCGAAGTCATGAAGCTGGGGTCGGTCAGGGCATCGATTTCTTCGGCAATCGTCAGTGGACGCGGTGGCGCGGCGGCGGCGTTCGCGATAGCAGTCGATGGGTTGGGTGGGGGCGAAGTGGTTGAAGTGGATGAAGTAGTTGATGGGGGCGACGCTGCCAGTGCCGGCGCGCGCTGGACTTCCGTCGTGGGTTCGGGAATGGGCATGGTGACGTTCTGCATGGTCGTTTCGCTCACGGAAAGTTTGTGTCGTTCGAACTACGGATTGGCGCGTATCGCCCCGCGGAATCAGGCAGATTCGGCTCACCGAAGCGTTACCGTAGCGGAATTTAATAATCTTTTGATAATCCTTGTCCTTGCTGTCCCCGGACGCTGCATTCATTGGCAGGAATTTCTGAATTTCTGCGTCTTGCTGACAACAGTCGCTTATCAGTGGTCGACCAGCGGTGTTCGGGCATCGCACACAAATTGGGGAGGCCTGCTTGTGAGCTCCTTTCGCTGAGGATAAACTCGGTAACTGTTCTATTACCAGTTATTTGTTCGTTTATCGAACATCTTTTCGTCCAAATCTACGATAAAAACCCTGCGGGCAGGGCAGCGGCATTCACAGCCATGCTTCAGCTACCACCCGCGCATCCCCCGGAGGCCATCCTTGGTCAACAAGATCGTTCCCTACAACGCGCAAGCGGTGGCCGGCATTCCTGACGCCGCCACCGTGATGATTGGCGGCTTCGGCAATGCCGGCATGCCCAAAGCCCTGATCGATGCATTGATTGCGCAAGGCGCGCGCGACCTCACCATCGTCAATAACAATGCCGGCAATGGCGACACCGGCCTCGCTGCGCTGCTGGCGGCAGGGCGCGTCAAGAAAATCATCTGCTCGTTTCCACGGCAGTCCGACTCGCATGTGTTCGATGGCCTTTACCGTGCAGGAAAGATCGAACTCGAACTCACGCCGCAGGGCAACTTGGCCGAGCGCATTCGTGCTGCCGGTGCCGGTATCGGCGGCTTTTTCACGCCGACCGGTTTTGGCACCAAGCTGGCCGAGGGCAAGGAAACGCGTGTGATCAATGGCCGCAACTATGTGTTCGAATTGCCCATCCATGCCGACTTTGCGTTGATCAAGGCATTGAAGGGCGACCGCTGGGGCAATCTTGTGTATCGCAAGGCCGCACGCAACTTCGGTCCCATCATGGCCAGCGCTGCAAGCTGCACGATTGCGGAGGTCAATGAAGTGGTTGAACTGGGCGCGCTCGATCCCGAGGTCATCGTCACACCGGGTATCTTCGTGCAACGCATCGTGCAAGTCGGAGGTGGACAATGAAGCGCTTTACCCGTGACGAGATCGCGCAGCGCGTCGCGCGCGACATTCCCGAAGGTGCGTATGTGAACCTGGGCATAGGCTTGCCGACCATGGTTGCCAACCATCTCGACAAATCGAATGTGATCTTCCTGCACAGCGAGAACGGCATACTCGGCATGGGCCCGGCACCTGCGCCCGGCGATGAAGATGAAGACCTGATCAATGCCGGCAAACAGCCGGTGACCCTGCTGACGGGCGGAGCCTATTTCCACCACGCGGATTCCTTTGCAATGATGCGTGGCGGTCATCTGGACATTTGCGTGCTTGGCGCCTTCCAGGTGTCCGCGCAGGGTGATCTCGCAAACTGGCATACCGGCGCGCCCGATGCGATTCCTGCAGTCGGTGGCGCGATGGATCTCGCAATCGGTGCGAAAAAAGTATTCGTGATGATGGAGCTGCAGACCAAGACCGGCGAGAGCAAGATCGTCGCGCAATGCAGTTACCCGCTTACCGGCGTGGCCTGCGTGTCGCGCATCTATACCGATCTCGCCGTCTTCGATGTCACGTCCGAGGGCTTGCGTGTGCACGACATGGCGGACGATGTCAGCATCGATGCGCTGAAAGAGATCACAGGCCTGCCACTGCTGGCTGGCTGACCCATCCCACGACGACCAATCAACCGAAAAACACAGAAAGCGACTGATGAAAGAAGCCTTTATTTGCGATGCGATACGAACTCCGATCGGCCGCTTCGGCGGTGCGCTGAAAGATGTGCGCGCCGATGATCTCGGTGCCGTGCCATTGCGAGCGCTGCAGGAACGCAATCCCACCGTCGACTGGCAGGCTGTCGATGAAGTGATCTTCGGCTGCGCCAATCAGGCGGGCGAAGACAACCGCAATGTCGCGCGCATGTCGTCCTTGCTGGCCGGCCTGCCGATCGATGTGCCGGGCGCCACCATCAACCGTCTTTGCGGTTCGGGCATGGATGCGCTCGGTACCGCTGCACGCGCGATCAAGGCCGGCGAGGCGTCACTGGTGATTGCCGGCGGCGTCGAGTCGATGACCCGCGCACCCTTCGTGATGGGCAAGGCCGACAGCGCGTTCTCGCGCAATGCGCAGATCTTCGACACCACGATAGGCTGGCGCTTCATCAACCCGCAGATGAAGGCACTGTATGGCGTCGATGCGATGCCGGAGACGGCCGAGAACGTCGCGACCGACTACCAGATCAGCCGTGCCGACCAGGATGCATTCGCCGTCCACAGCCAGAACAAGGCTGCCGCCGCGCAGGCCAATGGCATCCTCGCCGATGAAATCGTGCCTGTCATCATTCCGCAGAAAAAAGGCGAGCCCGTCACCGTGCTGCATGACGAGCACCCGCGTGCGACCTCGACCGAGGCGCTGGCCAAACTCAAGGGTGTGGTGCGGCCGGATGGCACGGTCACCGCGGGCAATGCATCCGGCGTGAATGATGGCGCCTGCGCACTGCTGCTGGCCGATGCCGATACTGCATCGAAATATGGTCTCAAGCCGAAGGCACGCGTGATTGGCATGGCGACCGCCGGCGTGCCGCCGCGCGTGATGGGCATTGGCCCGGTGCCTGCGGTGCAAAAGCTGTTGAAGCAGACCGGCTTCACGCTGGACCAGATCGACGTGATCGAGCTCAACGAAGCGTTCGCCGCGCAAGGCCTGGCCGTGCTGCGCCAGCTTGGCATTGCTGACAATGATCCCCGCGTCAATCCGAACGGTGGCGCGATCGCACTTGGCCATCCGCTGGGCATGAGCGGGGCGCGTCTGGTGACCACGGCGATGTACCAGCTGCACCGCAGCGGTGGCCGCTATGCGCTCTGCACCATGTGCATAGGCGTTGGCCAAGGTATCGCCGTACTGATCGAGCGCGTCTGAGAGCCTGCCTCGTCAGGCCGCTGGCCGCGGAAGGTTCCCATTTTCGCGGCCATCGGCGAAAATCAGACCCGAATAACGATAAATCAAAGAGACGGGATGCCATGTCAGATCTCACCCCCTACCGTAAACCTGCAGCCGGCAGTCATGCCGACTACCTGTATCCCGGCTATGCATCGACCGTGAAGCGTTCACCGTCGCAGCCGCTGATCCTGTTGCCGCAATCACTGTCTGAAATCACGGGCCCCGTGTTCGGCCATGACCGTGTGCGTGCCGAAGATGCCGACCTGACGAAGCAGCATGCGGGCGAGCCACTCGGCGAGCGCATCATCGTCACCGGCCGCGTGATGGATGAGGATGGCCACCCGGTGCCCGACACCCTGGTCGAGATCTGGCAAGCCAATGCTGCCGGTCGCTACCAGCACAAGCGTGACCAGCATGATGCGCCGCTGGACCCGAACTTCACTGGCACCGGCCGCGTGATGACCGATGCACAGGGCAATTACCGCTTCACTACCATCCGTCCTGGCGCTTACCCGTGGCGTAACCATCCGAATGCCTGGCGTCCGGCGCATATTCATTTCTCGCTGTTCGGCAATGCGTTTGCGACGCGGCTGGTCACGCAGATGTATTTCCCCGGTGACCCGCTGCTGCCATTCGACCCGATCTACAACGCCGTGCCCGAGGGCGCACGCGAAAGGATGATCTCGTCGTTCGAACTCGACGTCACCGAGCCCGAGCATGCGCTCGGTTTCCGCTTCAACATTGTGCTGCGCGGCCGCGGTGCGACGCCGATGGAGAAATGAGCATGAATGACAAATCGAAGCACGGCCTCACACCGTCGCAGACCGTCGGTCCCTACCTGCACATCGGCCTCGACTGGCTGAATACCACCGAGCTGGCGCCCGAGGGTGTGGCCGGCGAGCGCATCGTCATCCAGGGCCAGGTATTCGATGCGGATCGTCAGCCCATCCCGGATGGCATGGTCGAGATCTGGCAAGCGAATTCGTATGGAAAATATGCGCATCCGGACGACAGCCGCGCGCTGCCACTGGATGCAGGTTTCCATGGCTTCGGCCGTGTGTCCACCGATGAGCAGGGACGTTTCCGCTTTTCCACCATCAAGCCCGGCAGTGTGCCGGATGCGCAAGGCCATCCGCAGGCGCCCCACCTGATTGTGAATGTCTTCGCGCGCGGCTTACTGAAGCAACTCGTTACGCGCATGTATTTCCCCGGCGATGCACATGAGGCCGACAGCGTGCTGCAGCACGTGCCGGCCGCGCGCCGTGCGACACTGGTCGCGGAGCAGGCAGGCGAGGGCGTGTTCGAATGGAACATCCTGATCGGCGGCGATATCGACGAAACCGTCTTCTTCGAACTCTGATCCAAGCTCATTGAGGATAGAAAGCCCGTTCATGCCCGCTACCGCGCTGACTGCCCGCATCTTCTCGAACGCAGCAATGCAGAAAGTGTTCTCGCCCGAGAACACGATACAGCGCATGCTCGACTTTGAAGCCGCACTGGCGCACGCGCTGGCAGCCGAGGACGTGATCCCGGCCAGTGCGCCGGCCGCGATCAAAAAAGCTTGTGAAGCATCGCGCATCGACCAGAAGGCGCTCGCTGCGGCCGCGGGGCAAGCGGGCAATCTCGCGATACCGCTGGTGAAGCAACTGACGGCCGAGGTCGCGGCCATCGATGCGGACGCCGCCCGCTATGTGCACTGGGGCGCGACCAGTCAGGATGTCATCGATACCGGTCTCGTTCTGCAGCTGCGTGAAGCGATCGCGCTGATCTCGGTGGAACTCGGCGAGCTGGCCGATGCGCTTGCCGGTCTGGTGCATCAGCATCGCGACACGGCGATGATTGGCCGCACCTGGATGCAGCATGCGCTGCCCATCACCTTTGGTCTGAAAGCTGCCGGCTGGCTGGATGCGGTCATGCGTCACCAGCAGCGGCTGCATGAATTGAATGCGCGTATCGCTGTGCTGCAATTCGGTGGAGCGGCGGGCACGCTCGCCAGCCTCGGCAATCGCGGCCTGCCAGTGGCCGATGCATTGGCTCATGCACTCGAGCTGAAGCTGCCACACCTGCCCTGGCATGCGCATCGCGACCGAATCGCTGAATGCGCGACCGTGTTCGGTCTGCTGACCGCTACTTTGGGCAAGATCGCGCGCGATCTTTCTCTGCAGATGCAGACCGAAGTCGCTGAACTGGCCGAGCCGTCTGCGCCCGGCCGTGGTGGCTCGTCGACGATGCCGCACAAGCGCAATCCGGTGGCCTGTGCAGCCGTGCTGGCCGCCGCCACGCGCGTGCCCGGACTGGTCGCGACCATGCTGTCGGCAATGGACAATGAGCACGAGCGCGCGCTCGGTGGCTGGCAAGCCGAATGGGACACGCTGCCCGAGATCGCCACGCTGTGTGGCGCGGCGCTGACCCAGCTGCGTGATGTCATCGAAGGCTTGAAGGTTGATGCAAGCCGCATGCGTTCCAATGTCGACCTCACACGCGGCCTGGTCATGGCCGAAGCAGTGTCGCTGGCACTGGCGGCGCGTATCGGCAAATCGCATGCGCATGAACTGGTCGAAGCGGCTTGCCATCGCGCGATCGAGCGCCATCAGGGTTTGCTCGATGTTCTGCGTGAAGATGCGCAAGTGACCGGCATCCTGCCGGCAAATGAATTGGAAAAGTTGTTCGAACCGCTCGCCTATACCGGCGAAGCCGGTGCTTTGGTAGACCGGGTGCTGGCCGCGCATCGCGCGCGCAAAGGCTGAGACCGGACGGCGCTTGAACGACAATAAATTGGAGCGACGAGATGGCCATTTTTGATTCCGGCAAGGGCAAGCTGCACTACCAGATGGAGGGTGCCGATGACGCGCCGCTGCTGGTGATGTCGAATTCACTGGGAACGACACTGGACATGTGGCTGCCGCAGATGCCAGCGCTGCTCGAACATTTTCGGGTTCTGCGTTATGACACCCGCGGTCACGGACAATCCGAGGTCACGCCCGGACCGTACACGATTGCGCAGCTTGGCCAGGACGTACTGGCGCTGCTCGACCATGTGGGTGCGCCGCGCGCGCACTTCTGCGGGCTGTCGATGGGCGGCATGACAGGCATGTGGCTCGGCATCCATGCGCCGGACCGCATCGATCGCCTGGCGCTCTGCAACACCAGTGCAGCGATTGGCGTGCCCGAGATGTGGAATGCGCGTATTGCGCAGGTGCGTCAAGGCGGCATGGCAGTCGTCATCGATGCGGTGCTCGAGCGCTGGTTCACTCCGGACTTCCTCGCGCATGCGCCAGCGCAGGTTGAACGCGTGCGCGCGATGCTGGCCAATACTCAGGTCGAAGGCTATGTCGCCAACTGCGCTGCGGTGCGCGACATGGACCAGCGGGCCGATCTTGGCCGCATCGCCTGTCCGACACTGGTCATCGGCGGCAAATACGACAAGTCGACGCCGCCCGAGCATGGCGAACTGATCGCGAAATCGGTGCCGGGCGCGCGCTATGTGGAATTGAATGCGGCGCATCTGTCGAACTGGGAAGCGGCGCAGGCGTTCACGCAGCGTGTTGTTCAATTCCTGCGGGGGGAGCAGCATGGCTGACCACAAGGCGGACAAACGCCGCAGTGAAATCTTCGACGAGGGCATGAGCGTACGCCGCGCAGTGCTCGGCGATGCGCATGTCGATCGCGCGCAGGCAAATCGTACGGAATTCACCAGCGAGTTTCAGGACCTGATCACGCGCTACGCGTGGGGCGAGATCTGGACCCGCGAAGGCTTGCCGCGCCATACGCGCAGCCTGATGACCATCTGCATGATGGTCGCGCTGGGCCGTGAAGAAGAGTTGAAACTGCATCTGCGTGCCGCCGCCAACAATGGCGTCACGCGTGACGAGATCAAGGAAGCGCTGTTGCAGACCGCCATTTACTGCGGTGTGCCCGCTGCCAATTCCGCGTTTGCGCTCGCGCAGCAAGTGTTTGCCGAAATCGACGCCAGTCGTTGAGCAGGCGCGTTGTCGTGCGCTGATTTGCCACGCTGATCCATAGCGCTGATGTCCAGTGCCGAGCACAGGCCATGCTGGACCGGTGCTGTTACTCGATGCTCATGTGCGGCAGCCAGTTCGAACCGGGATCGGCCTCGGTGAAGTCGGCCGCTTTCAGCGGTCGTTTCCTTTCCTCGACCGGCAGGATGTCAGGCGCGATGAAGGGCGCCATGTCGACTTCCAGCAAGTCGCCGACCAGCTTGTCACCGTCGCGGCGCAGCTTGTAGTACATGCCGTTGAACGGGTTCACGTGCAAGTCCTTGGCACGGGTGCGCATGAACATCAGCGCGTACTCCAGCGGCAACAGGTCATCATCCGAGATCAGCGCCGCTTCGTTGTGCACAGGGAACCAGCACAGCCGCTGCACCGGACCAGTCAGGCACAGGAAGGGGCGCATTGCGAGGAAATACTCTTCCATGTTGTCGGCCATCGTCACCTTGAACGATGCCTTGCCATTGCCGGCATCGGTGAAGTTCACATGACCGATGGTGTGCCTTTCGCCGGCCGCATTCGACAATACGATCGCGCGCTCGCCCAACGGTGGTGCTGCCTGTGCGGCAGTGACAAAACACAGGCAGGCCAGTGCTGCTGCCTTCGCTAATACCGATCCCACGCACTTCTTCATGGCGGTCCCCCAGCGTTTGTTCTTGTGCCGGCCAGTATACGATGGCCGGGCCCGGCTTCCTGAAAGCCTGTACCCGTGCCTTACGGTATAGTCGCGGCGACAGATGACAACCTGGGGCAACCTGGCAACCGAAAGGGCAGTAATGCAAGCAGTAGTGCAGGCCACGCAAAACAGCGTGCGTCGGAAGTATGTGGTGATGGGTGCGGGCGCCGTGGGCTGCTATTTTGGCGGCATGCTCGCGCGCGCAGGCGTGCCGGTGACGCTGATTGGCCGTGCAACGCATGTCGATGCGATACATGCGCGCGGACTGCGTTTGCAGACGACCCGCTTCGACGAGACCGTGAGCATCGCGGCCTCAACCGAACTGTCCGCCGTCAGCGATGCTGACGTCGTGCTGTTCTGTGTGAAGTCCACCGATAGTGAGGCGACAGCACGCCAGTTGCTGCCCTTGCTGAAGCCCGGTGCCGTGCTGCTGTCATTGCAGAATGGTGTCGAGAATGCCGACATCGTACGCAGCGTGCTGAAGCACACGGTGATACCGACCGTGGTCTATGTCGCAACTGAAATGGCCGGCCCCGGTCACCTGCTGCACCACGGACGCGGCGAGCTCGTCATCGGCGATTCCGCTGCCAGTGCAGCCATCGTCGCTGACTTTGCCGAGGCCGGCGTGCCGGCACAAGTCGATACGAATGTGATGGGCGCCTTGTGGGCCAAGCTGATCGTCAATTGCGCGTACAACGCGATGTCGGCGATTGCCCAGAAGCCGTATGGCGAACTGGTCAAGGTCAATGGCATTCCCGAGCTGATGACGATCGTCGTCGATGAATGCATCGCGGTCGCGAAGGCCGATGGCATTGCCGTACCCGGCGATCCATATGCGGCCGTGCTACGCATCGCAAGCACCATGGCCGGCCAGTATTCATCGACGGCGCAGGATGTCGCGCGCGGCAAGCCCAACGAGATCGATTACCTGAACGGCTATGTGGTGCGGCGCGGCTCCGCACATGGCATCGCTACCCCGGTCAACCAGACCCTGCTAAGCTTGGTCAAGTTGGTAGAGAAAAAATAAAATCAGAAGAAACAGGCCTGAATGGCCGGAGGAGTGTCAGATGACCGAGCAAGAATTCCGCAAGATGCTGGCCGAGCACGGCGTGGAAACCGTGGTTGAAGTGACGCGGGAGCCGAATGGTTCGCTCGATACGCACAGCCATCCGTTCGAAGCGAATGCGCTGATCCTCGACGGCGAGATCACCGTGGTCGCCGAAGGCCAGACCATCCATTGCAAGCCCGGCGATACCTTCCGGCTTGCCGCCAACGTGCCGCATACCGAGCACTACGGTCCGCAGGGCGTACGTTACCTCGCAGGCCGCAAGTAACGAGATCTCGCCTGCGGCGTCGTCGACCTTGCAGGTACGCGCGATACCGTACAAGCAATGAAAAACCGCCCGATCTTGCGATCGAGCGGTCAATACTTCGCTGTGTGCTGCACCGGCCAGACAGGCCGGCCTTGACGCATCAGCCGATCAGGTCGACGCGACCGTCAAGGCCCATGATGCCGGTGATGACGCTCAGCTTCGGGTGACGCGCGGCGACTTCCTTGCGGAAGGTCATCAGCGCTTCGGCGTGCGATACGGTCTCGACTTCTTTCTCGCCGACCTTGTCGGCACCGAAGGCCAGCTTGGCCGCGCCACAGTCACGGTGCGACAGCGCGACCACACGCTTGATGTGATGCAGGCCGACGGTGATGTCGAGGTTGTCCCAGAAGGTCTTGTGCCAGGGCTGGAACTTCGGGTGCACAGCGCCGATCGGGCCGCCGGCCATCACGAAGTGGCTGTAGTTGTCGCCCAGCTTTTCACGGTCGACGCCGGACAGCAGGCCCATGTATTGCCAGCTCAGCGTGGTGAAGCGCGGGTCGATGCAATTGACCAGCATCGCTTCGTAGTTACCGCCGCCGGCCATCGAGCGGCCCGGCACGAAACCCATCAGGCCGCCGGCCAGCATGGCTGCGCCGGTGGCCAGGAACTGGCGGCGCGAGGTGCCGCTGGCTGCCGGCGAGCAGCACGGGCAGCTGGCATCGTGCAGCTCTTGCTGCAATTCTTGCGTCAGGGTCGCAATGGTCTTGTCGGACATGTGATTCTCCTTTTAATAACGAATCAGCGGGCGCACAATACCTTACGTGCCCTGCATGAATGAATGTGATGCCAAAACTGAATCAGACTCCTGCACATCAAGCGCATGCAGGACGACAGACAATCATGTCATGTCAGTTTATCGAACCAAGGGTTGCTAAGCTTTAGCGCGGCTGATTATATTTCGTGGTACTCGGACTCCAGATTTTGCGCGCCGGTTCGATAATCCTAGACGAGCGATCATGCGCAAGCCAGCACATCGAGTGTAAATGCGGCGGCAGCTGCACATGGTTTGCAGTGGTTTGATTGAATCTCGTTGCGATATTGTTAATCAGGCGTTCAATGTAAAGGACAGCCGTCATGAACATTCACCAACTTACCGTGCTCGCGCTGGTATTCGCCAGCAGCCTCGCTGTGGCAGCCGATGCGAAGCATGATGACCATGGCAGCGGCCATGACGCACACGCAGCGCCGGCCAAGGCCGAAGCTGCAAAAGCCGAACCTGCGAAAGCTGATGCATCGAAAGCCGAGCCAGCAAAAGCTGACCATGCGAAGGCTGATGCACACGCTGCTGATGCCGGCGATGCGCATGCAGCCGACGCCAAGCCGGCAAAAAAAGCCAAAGCCAAAAAGTCGAAGTCCGGCAAGCACGCTGCGAAAGGCGACGCTGCAGCGACAGTGGACGCTCACGCACCGGCGCATGACAAACCTGCGGCCCATGCTGGCGGCGCTGCACATGATGCCGGCCATGGCGCAGGCCACGATGCTCCGGCTGCCACTGCTGCGCCGACTGCACCAACGGCCAAGCGCATCCGCATCAAGGATCGCGCCGCTGCCAGTGCGGCGGTCGCTGCGCAGGCAGACGCGCACGGTGCCGCATCGGATGCTCATGGCAGTGCACAGTCCGCACCGGCCAAGGCGGCCGACGATGGTCACGGCGCCGCCCCGGCTGCTCCGGCCGCAGCGCAGGCTGACGCTCATCACGACACGCATGGCGACACCCATGGCAACAAACATGCAGCGGCACCTGCCGCCGCTGATCATGGTTCGTATGGCGATGCGCACGCGGCACCGGCCGCTGCTGCACCGGATGCAGCCCATGCAGCGCCGGCTCCGGCCCCGGCTCCGGTGTCACGCACCAGTCGCGTGTCGCCGAAAAAATCGGCCACCGCCAAACCCGCACCGACGGCGGCTGTACCGGCCAGCGATAGCCACGCACCGCAGGCTGCTGCCGATGCGCATGGCGATGGTCATGGTGACTCGCATGGTCAAACACAAGGCGCGGCAAATGCCACGGGCGATGCTGCCGGCAAGGATGCGCATGCGGGCCATGACATGCATGGCGCGCACGATGCTGCACATGCGGCGAATGCCGCCCATGCAGCACCGACGCCGGCTTCCGCTGACGCACTGTCGCCGAAGTCCGCCGCCGCTGCCGAATGCGATCCGCCACTGAAGGGCGAAGTCGCCGCGCTGTTCGACCGCTGGAATGCTTCGCTGCGCACCGGCGATCCGCGCAAGGTTGTCGCCAACTACGCTCCGAACTCGGTACTGCTGCCGACGGTATCCAATCGTGCACGCTACACGGTCGCCGAAAAGGAAGACTATTTCATGCACTTCCTGCAGCGTCGTCCCGAGGGACGCATCGACGACCGCGTAATTGATGTCGACTGCAACAGTGCCACCGATGCCGGGCTGTATACCTTCCGTTTCGCGGATGGCAGCTCGGTCAAGGCGCGCTATTCGTTTTCCTACAAGAAGATCGACGGCCAGTGGCTGATCACCAGCCACCATTCGTCGGCGATGCCTGAAAAGGCGGAGACAGCAGCGGCCGATGGCCATGCACAGCCAGCACCCGCTGCCGCTGCGCCAGCCAAATCGGTCAGTGACAGCGGACCGGCGAAGGGCTGGGTCAGGTTCCCCTGACCACCGGGCGCAGACAGTGCGCCGCCACCGCGAACGACAGAATCAGGCCGCGTCCGCGGCCAGCGCAGGCGCCGGTTCCTTATGGGACCGGCGCCGTTTGTCCTGCAGCGTGCGATCGCGCGCTGCAGCTGTCCGTTCTCGGGAGCACAGATGATGACCTGGTCGCGTGTCGCCGCTTTGCAGCTGTCCTTGCAGCTATCCTTGCTGCTGTTGCCATGCTTTGCCATTGGCGGCAATGTCGTCGAAGTCAGGCCCGACTCTCCCATCATCCAGCAGCCCGACAAGAACGCGACGTCTGTGCTGGTCGATACCGAGCGCAAGCTCGAGTTCGCCGACCTGCCAGCGCTGGCAGATCGTTTCGTGCCCGCCGCCAAGATGGGCCCGCCCGATGGCAACTATCGTTACTGGATCACGCAGCGCATCGTCAGCAAGTTGCCGACCGATCGCGAAATCAGGCTGATGCCGGGCGGTGGCCGTGGCTGGCGCAATGTCGAGCTGACTGTCATCGATGACAGCGGCAAGGTGATCGCGCATGCCGGCCCCTCGGGCACGCTGCAGGGTGCGCACAACCATATCGCCGACCTCAATCCCTACCTGCCGCTGGCGGATTCACCGCGCTCAACGCTGCCTCTGTTCACGCTGCGCAGCGGGCAGACAGTGACTGTCTACATGCGGGGTGAAATCGACGTGCGCTTCCCGGCGCGTGCATATGCGGCCAGCATCGTTGACCAGCTGCGCTATCTCGAGATGCGCCGCCTCGGGCTGTACACCGAAGGCGCGCTGGCCGGTGCCTTGCTGGCGCTGGCCATTTTTGGCTGGTACTCCGCCTTCCGCAACAAGGACCGTACCAGCATTGCCTACGGCGTCTGGATCCTGTTCGCGCTGTTTTCATCGTGTACGCAAATCGTGCATGACGGACAGCGGCTGTATGAACTTTTCCTGGACGTCGAAAACGTGCTGGTCACCCACTTGTTCGTATCGGAGGCGCTGACTTTTGTGCTGTCCTTCGGGCAGTCGATGACCTATGTGTATTTCGCGCGCACCTTCCTTGAAGTTCGCAAGCGCTTCCCGCTGTTCTACCAGATCACCAATGTCTACCTGCTGTTTTATGCGTGCTATCTGTCGGTGCTGTTGTTCGTCGATCTGAAGAACATCAACGCGACCATGTTCTGGGTGCCGATCGGCTTGTCGACTTTCGTGATGCTGATCGGTATTTACGTTTGTGCCTTCATCCGTCTGCGCGAAGGCATGGAGATCGCGCGCTTCTTCATGATCGCGATGGTGCCCTACCTGGTATTCCGTACGGTGTTCCTGCTGAACGTTGCCGGTCTGCCGTCGCCATTCCTGCTGTTGCCCGATACCGGACTGGCCTACTTCATCAAGGATCCGGCCACTGCGCAGGCGCTGGGCGTGACGCTGGAAGCGCTGATCATGGCGCTGGCTGTCGTCAGCCGCACCCGCTGGCTGCAGGACAAACTGGCAGCGCAAATGCTGGAACAGAAGCAACTGGTCGAGAACCAGAACCGCGTCCTCGAGGCGACAGTGGCCGAGCGCACGCGTGAACTGGAAGAACAGCATCGCGAACTGGACGAGACGCACCAGATCGTGGTCGGCTCCGTAAATTACGCGAGCCGCTTGCAGCGCAGCCAGCTGCCGCGCAAGCACCGCATCGATGGCCGCTTTCATTCACTGGGCGTGGTCTGGGAGCCGCGCGACACCATCGGTGGTGACCTGTGGTGGATCTCGTCTTCACAGATCGATGGCCCGTTCACGATCGCGGTCGCTGACTGCACCGGCCATGGCGTGCCGGGCGCGATGCTGTCGCTGCTGGTGTCCAATTCGCTCGAGCGTATTTTTTCCGGCAATCCGCACGAAGATCCGGCACGGGCCCTGGCCTCGCTTGACTATCTGGTGCGCAGCGGCCTGAACCAGGATGCGGTCGACAGCGAAAGCGACGATGGTTGCGACGCGGCGCTGCTGAGCGTGGACCGCGAACAGAAGGAAATACGTTTTGCCGGCGCCAAGATCGGTGTGTTCCAGCTGAAGGCCAGTGGCGAAGTGGTGCGCCATCACGCATCGCGTGCCAGCCTCGGCTATCGCGATCCCATCGATGAAGAGGATGAGCCGGTCACGCGCCGCATCGCCTGCCATGATGGCGATGCCTTCGTGATCGTCACCGATGGTTTCACCGACCAGCTTGGCGGACCGTCCGAGACGCCGGTGTCCTTTGGCTATCGCCGTCTCGAAGCAGTGCTCGCAGCTATGCCGGCCGCCAGCGCCGCCGACATTGCCGAGGCAATGCGCGTGGCCCTGGCGCAGTGGCAAGGCAGCCGCAAGCGGCGCGATGATGTGACTGCCGTCGTGTTCCGGCTGAGTCCGCCGCTTGCGGGCGCAAGCCATGCCACGGCTACCGCAGGCGAGACCAGGCATGCGGCGGCGGCCGAGCCCGCGTAAGCGACATCGTCCGACCGGGAAGCCGCGCCAATGCTGTCTTAGCGATTTGCAAAGCAGGTGATGCGGGAATCCTGCCTAAAATTATCGGCTGACAAACCGATACACAAAGGGAAGCCCGACGATGGACAGACTGACGATCAGCGATATCCGCGCGCGCGCGGTCCATGCGCCGCTGGCGCGGCAGATACGCACCGCTTCGGGCGGGATCGACGTATCGCCGCTGCTGCTGCTGGATGTGCATACCCGGCAGGGGATCAGTGGTCATGCGTATCTGTTTGGTTATACACCGGTCACGCTGAAGCCCTTGCTGGCGCTGCTTGATGAGCTCAAGCCCCTGCTGGTCGGCCAGCCGCTGGTACCGCAAGCCAGGATGGAGCAGATGCAGCAGCGCTTCCGGCTGCTCGGTGTGCAGGGCTTGCTCGGCATGCTGCTGTCGACGCTGGACATGGCGTACTGGGATGCGCTGGGCAAAGCGGCCGGATTGCCGGTGGTGCAGCTGCTTGGCGGCGAAGCCAGAGCGGTGAAGGCTTACGACAGCTATGGCATGGTGGATCCGGTACACGATCGCACTGCGTTGCTGCGCTCGATGGAACAGGGATTCAAGGCCATCAAGATCAAGCTCGGCTTCCCGGAAGCGAGCCGCGATGTCGAGGTCACGCGCGGCGTGCGCGAGCTGATCGGCCCGGATGTGGCGCTGATGGTGGACTTCAACCAGAGCCTGCTGCCGCATGAAGCGATACGAAGGATAAGGCTGTTGAAGGACTTCGACCTGCACTGGGTCGAAGAACCGGTCGCCGCCGAAGATTTGCAAGGCCATGCGCAAGTGCGCCAGGCTGTCGCGCCGCTGGGGATGTCGATACAGACGGGCGAGAATTGGTGGTTCCCGCGTGATGCGGAGCGCGCGCTCAGTGCCGGCGCCTGCGACATGATGATGCCTGACCTGATGAAGATCGGTGGCATCAGCGGCTGGTTGTCGGTGATGGGCATGGCAGCGGCGGCATCGATGCCGGTGTCGAGCCATCTGTTCATCGAAGCCAGTGCGCATGTGTTGCCGGTGACGCCGACTTGTCACTGGCTGGAGTACATGGATTTTGGTTCGGCGATACTGGCGAACCCGAGTGAAGTCATCGATGGTTGTGTGACCGCGCAAGGCCCGGGACTGGGCATGGCGTGGAACGAAGCAGCCGTCGCGAAATACCTCATCGGCTAGCGCTGCACCTGACCCGGAACCGGGTTGCGGTGAGCGCAGCCGGTTCAGACAACGGGAGGCAGCATGAAAGCTTCAGTCAGAAAGTTCAATCAGTTCAGCCTCGACCAGATCGCGGACCCGGTACGCCACCTTGGCGCCAGCCGCCGGCTGGTGCGTGCCGCGCTGGCGCTGGCGGCCTCGGTCGTCGCTGCGGTGGTGCTGGGCTGGATGCCCCTGCCGGCACAGGCCGAGACGCTGGAGACCAACAACCCCGACATCGTGGTCAAGCGTGTGTATTGCGTCGACTATGGTCTGGGTGGTGTGCTGGTCAACAAGAGCGGCAAGCCCTTCCGCGGCTCGCTCGCCGTCGCCGTCAAGGACGAGGAGGGCGATGTGGTGGGCCGCGGCACACAGCGCCTGCGGGTCGGCGCCGCCAATGGCGCACGCTTCGCTTACTACTACATCAATACCCTCGACTGCCGTAAACACAGCTTCGACTTCACGGTGAACTAGGCGCCGGTCTCGTCAGGCCGCTGGCAAGGCGCGCCAACGATGGCCTGATCCCGGCTTGCCTTTACCCTGAGGGCCCGGCTGTGTTACCGTAGATTCATGCGCACCCCTCTCCGCATCATGATTGCCGTGTTCCTGAGCCTGCTGCTGCCGCTGCAAGCCGGCTCGGCACTCGCGCGCTCGGTGAGCATGCTGTCGCGCCATCATGCGGCTGCCGTTGCCGCCACCGGGGCTGAGTCGGCCAGTGCAGCGTTGCAGCTCGCGCATGCGACCGGCATGCCGCACCAGCATGGCGTGCACGCGCATCATGAACAGCACCACGTGAAAAAGGCCGCGCCTGCCGGCAAGGATGACGGCTCGCACAAGAGCCGCCATGCGAAAGGCAGCTGCACCGATTGCGGCAAGTGCTGCATGACCGCTGCTGCTGCGCCACCTCCGACGCTTGCAGCCGATTTCCAGCCATACGCAGTGCGTGTCGCTTACTTTCCCTCCCGGGCCAGCATCGCTGCCCATGTTCCTGACGGTCCTGAACGACCGCCACGCTCCCTGACTGCCTGATACAGCATCGGCCTGCGCTTTGCGCCGGTCGAGTCCCGTACGGTTCGTCCGTACCGAACTGTTGATGGAGTCCATCCATGAAACTCCCGTATTCCGTCCGCAAGGCCTGGCCTTGCGTGACAACAGCACCTGTGCTCACTGCAATGTCTGTGGCATTCGTGCTGGCTGGCTGCGCCAGCTTCTCCCACGATGGCGGCAGAACACGCGTCAATGAGCTGGCCAGCGCGCGCATCGGCCAGCCGCTGCCGGTGTCCGCTGATCTGCCTCACAGTGCCAATGAGCGCGGCACCAGCGACCTCGGTCAGCACAACGCGCAGGCGACGCAAGACGAGATGCGTCGCTTGCTGGCAGCGCCGCTGACAGCCGATGGCGCCGTACGTATCGCCTTGCTCAACCACCCACGCGTCAAGATCGCGCTGGCCGAGCTTGGCATTGCCGAGGCCGACCTGGTGCAGGCCGGCAGGCTGCGCAATCCGCGCTTTGGTTTCGGTCGCTTGTCCGGCGACGATGGTGTCGAGATCGACCGCAGCGTGATGTTCGATCTGGTCGGATTGCTGACCCTGAATATGCGCACTGCGGTCGAGCAGCGCCGCTTCGAGCAGGCGCAATTGCTGGCCGCACTGCAGGCGGTGCGGCTGGCATCGGAAACCAGACGCGCTTACTTCCAGGCCATCGCCGCCGAGCAGTCATTGGCCTATTTGCGGCAAGCGGCGCTGGCGTCCGAAGCCTCGGCCGAGCTGGCGCAACGGATGGCGAAGGCCGGCAATTTCAGCAAGCTCGATGATGCGCGCGAACAGGCCTTTCACGCCGAAGTCAGCGCGCAACTGAAGCGTGCCGAACACGGCGCACTGGCCGCGCGCGAACAGCTGCTGCGGTTGCTGGCCCTCGGTGGCAGTGATGCCACGCTGCGCCTGCCTGAGCGGCTGCCCGACTTGCCGGCTTCGCTGGTCGCGCGCAATGACATCGAAGCCACCGCGCTGGCGCAGCGGCTGGACCTGCAAATGGCGAAGCTGGATGCGGAAGCGACGGCGAAAAACCTGGGTCTCACGCGCGCGACACGCTTCGTCAATGTGTTCGAACTGGGCTACCAGAACAAGAGCGCGACCGGCGCATCGCGAGCCGACGGCTACGACATCGAACTGGCCTTGCCTGTGTTCGACAGTGGCGATGCGCGTCTGCGCCGAGCCGAAGCCAGCTACCAGCGTACGCTGCTGCGCACCGCCGAGGTCGCGCTGCAGGCACGCTATGAGGTACGAGAAGGCTATGCACGGATGCGCACGCAGTATCAGATTGCGCGTCAGTACCGTGACGAGATCGTGCCGGCCCGCAAGCGCATCTCCGAAGAAGTGCTGCTGCGTTACAACGGCATGCTGGCCAGCGTGTTCGAACTGCTGGCCGATGCACGGTCCCAGATTGCCAGCGTGACCGCCGCCATTGATGCGCAGCGCGACTACTGGATCGCCGAGTCCGAGCTGCAGTTCGCGATCCACGGTGGCAGCACCGGTGCCACAGGCACGGCACTGCCCGTTTCATCCAACAGCAGCGCAGCGCCGGCCAGTGCCGGCGCCGCGCATTGAGGAGGGCCGCCATGGTCTCACGCAGAGAATTTTTCATGGGCGCCGGCATCGCGGCCCTGGGCGCCGGTCTGGTCAGTCGGGTCGGCGCGGCGTCGTTGCCGGAAGCGCCGGTTGCCGCCGGCCCGAAGACCGCGCCACCGCCGCCACCACCGAATGGCCGGCCTTTTCATCCGGTCGTCACCTTGAATGGCTGGTCCATGCCCTGGCGCGTGAACAATGGCGTCAAGGAATTCCATCTGGTGGCCGAGCCGGTGGTACGCGAGTTCGCGCCCGGCATGAAGGTGCAGCTGTGGGGTTACAACGGGCAGTCACCGGGGCCGACCATCGAGGTGGTCGAGGGCGATCGCGTGCGCATCTTTGTCACCAACCGGCTTCCCGAGGCGACCGCCGTGCACTGGCATGGCC
>JACCDX011231147.1_pt1 | contig 25080 bp, 34 predicted proteins | sample 7449681 | NCBI WGS metagenome assembly JACCDX01 (sample SAMN15323450, study PRJNA562643) | freshwater metagenome | isolation source: river surface water | place: USA:Blue River Watershed | collected 2017-08-18
ACTTCCACCAAACTATCATAGCATCCGGTGCCTGCATATTCAACTGCTTGGCCTAATATGATTATGTTATCTTGTTTAGATAACCAATTCATTGCTAATTTTAATTCGTCTTGATATTCTTTAGTAGTCATATATTTTTAAAACTGAACGCGAACTCCTGCTCCAGCATGAGGATATTTTTTGTTGTGATATTTATAGTAAATTAAGTGTTTACTTTCGTACCACTGCCTATTTTGATGTGGAAGATACCATTTTTCTTCGCCCCACACTTCCTTAGTTGGTGTCAACACGCTTAGTTCATTATCCTCCACAACAAAGGTAATAGGTAAATCGTGAGCCACTGAATATCTATATGCTTCACTCCATGCACCGGTTTCGGCACTCATATCTCCAGTCCAACACCATACATGTTCGTTAGAGTTTTTTAATTTAGCTGCTAATGCTAAACCAGTTGCAATACTAGGAATTCCTCCTACAATACTCGAACATATGAACTTATATTCCGGCAAGTTCATGACCATACTTTTTCCTTCTACTATTTTTTCTATTAGAAGGTCGGCTGGAACACCCTTTAACAATGCTTGGTAATGATTTCTCCAAGTACAACAGATCCAATCGTTGGATTTTACTTTTTCGAAAACTCGAAATATTTGTTCTTCGTTGCCGTGATATAAATGAATAGGTGCTCTTATCTTTGCTTGATTAAACATAGCACCTATTTCTTCTTCAAAGTTAATTAATTGTTCTTTTGACATCATACAAATAAACTCATAAATCCATCTACTCTTTCGCCAATATATGCAATTTGTTCGGGAGTGATTACCGGACTTGTGCCATGGAAATAAGTATTGGTCATAACATGTGTTGCTACGGGGAAATTATTCTTTGCATCAACTGGATTCATAATATGACTATAAGCTGGCTGCAACATTATATTACCTGCAAAATAAGGTCTTGTTTGTATTAGATTATTTTCAAGGTGAGTTACTATGTCATACCTGGAAAAAGGAGCATCTTTCTTAATAGTCAACGGGAATGCAAACCAACTTGGATCACTCTTTTCTTGAGCCACGGGCAAATGGAAGAATTCTTCATACTTTTTATAAATGTCCATTAGCAAGTTGAAATTCCTTCTACGGAGAGAGTGTATCTCCGGAAGTTTGTCTAATTGATGCAATCCCATTGCTCCTTGTACTTCGATTGGTTTTAGGTTATATCCAATCTCGTCGTATACATATTTGTGATCGAATATTTCGCCCTTCATGCAAGGTACCCATTCCGAAAAACGTTTACCACAAGTACCACATTGTAACTTATTGGCATCAGGTCCTACACAATAGCAACCACGTCCCCATTCTCTGAACGATCTTGCGATGACTTCGGTTTCATAAGTTTTACATGCAACGAAACCACCTTCACCCATGGTCATGTGATGTGCCGGGTAGAAACTGCAACTGGCCATTTCTCCGAAACTTCCCAGCGGTTTCCCGTCATATGTGCTGCCTAATGCATCACAACAATCTTCCAATAAAATCAAATTATATTTGTTAACTAGATCCATTACAGCATCCATATTAGGAGGATTTCCTAATACATGTGCAAACGTAATAACCTTGATATTATGTTCTTTAATTAGATCTTCGGCGCGAGTAAGATCTAAGTTTAGTGTAGTTTGTTCGATATCAAGGAATACGGGTTCAAAACCCATTTGCAATGTTGGATTCAATGTGGTAGGAAATCCTGCAATAGGCATTAAGACCTTTGTACCCTTGGGAAGATTATATCCACGTTTTGATGTTAGTGTTGCCATCATTAATAGATTAGAACTACTACCACTATTAGTTAGTATTCCGTAATTCTTTCCGAATTCCTTTGGGAATCTTCTTTCAAATTCTAAACATTTATCTCCCATTACCAACCAACCATCAAGCAATGTTGAAACTGCTGCTGCAAATTCATCTTGATTAAAATGCGGTCCGGCATAGTTAACAAAGTCTTTTCCGGCCACCCATTTCTTATTTTGTTGTTTTTGTGTTATAAATGTGATGACATCTTCAATAATACGTTCTTTAGTGATCATGATTCAATTTGTTCTTTCATAATAGAATAGGTTTGTTTTAATCTTTCTCCGAATCGAACCCAAGCAACATCATCGTATTCGTCATTTAAGTTTTGTTGATGCCAAAATTCGTCTGGGATAAATGATCCAGGGCTGTTAGGAGGACGATCTGCATTTTGTCCCACTACTTGTTTTACTGTTTTAAAATATTCCCAACTCTTAGAATAATAATGATGAATTCTAAGTTTATCGTGACTTATTGCTTCGGCAGGATAGTTAAGACCCTGGGTGATTAATCTTCCATCGACATCATATGTTCCATATTCAGTAACAAGACAATGCCCATCATTTCTGTACCATATATTGCCACCTGCTGGGCCACATCTTATAATTGGTTTAATATGATGATTGAGCCTGTGATTTAATGGTCCTCTTCGTGTAAAACATTCTGTTACAAATCCAGGTTCCCAATCAATGTGACCATTATTGCCAAACATGGTCCAATATATACCTAAACAACTTAGACGTTTATCCATATAATTTGCAAGAAAGTCTTTGATATTATCGTGTTGCATGGGTACATAGATCTCATCAGCATCTGTACTCATTATCCAATCAAATTCGCCGCTGGTTCTATGTTGGAAAATGTATTCCCAATATTTGTTGGCTGCATAATGTCCAGTAATTTGCATTGGTCTAATATCATAGAATTTTGATAGTTTTTGTATTAATTCAAAACTATTGTCAGTACTCATATGATCATATACTAATACGGTATCGACACCGATCATACGATACCATGCAAACCATTCTAATAAATGTCTTGAGTTATTTCGTTGAAATAAACATGCCGCTATTTTCATTGTCATTGCCTTATTATAAATTGTGAATAGTAATCAAACGCCTGTAGTCTAAATTCTAACGATTGTGCAGGCCAATGAATTGCAAAATCACCTATTTGCCAATCTCCGACATTTCCTAATTTATCTAACATTGGTTCAGGACCCCACCCCTTATACAGACTATAATTATAAGAATTCATAGTACGTTGTGGGACTAATTTTATCACGATATCTTTATACTGTTCATATGTATCCTTCATGATACCCTGTTCGCCTTCCCAATAAGTATAATTTGGTAACTTCTCGGCGATCATGTTTAAATAATCTCTGCCTTGTTGAGAATTGCGTATCAGGAAACTATCAGCATTGATGCCGTTAAAATCCGTAGCTGTTATAAAATGATAATTGTTATCAACAATGTCCTCTAACTTTATTAGAAAATTAGTAATCATTAAATCTGCGCCAGTCCACCAAATCCACGAATCCTCGGGAGAATCATTTACAACACGCTGTATGAATTTAACTTTTTCTATTTGATATTCATGCATTGGTAAAGATGATTCTAAGAATTGTAATTCATGAGAATAACCATGCTTTTCACAATATGGTAGCTTGTTCAAATACCAAGTTTTATCAACCAGAGGACGATAGTTATCAGTAAAATTGTTTATTACAATGAACATGCTTTATCCAATAGTTATCAAAGATTTCTTATTTTGATTAAAATCTTGTTTGTTCATTAAATAGTCTATAACTTCCAATGCAACACTTTCGTCAATTGTTGGACTAAAGAATGAATTAGCATAATACTCGCCTTCGCCTAACAAATAATCTGTTGGACGGTAGTTAAATGAAAGGAAAATTTTAGTTGGATCATTTAACATTTCCTTAGTGTGGCAAAATGTAAATGGTCCACTGTTTTTACCTATCAACAATTTAGACTTTCTGCTTATGTAAGAAATTTGATTGAGATTTCCTTCTTTAGCTCCAAATAAATCATCAGTATAGGTAATATTGGGTAAAGCTGAGTTTACCTTGTATGTTACCAAAAATTCATGATCGGGATAATTAGTTGCTAATGTATGTATAACATTGGGCATTACCCCCATAGCACTCTGACCACTCTGTTGTAATCCGTTACAAAAAACAACTAAAGGTCTATTATTGATTCTCTCCAAGTATTGATCAGCAACAGTCAAATCGTATTGAGAATAATCAATTTCGGGTAGATATAAATCATAATCGCCATCGATAGTCAAATTCAACATATCCAAAAATTCAGACCATGCTCTATGAAATAAAGGAAAATTTCCATGTTGACCGTGAACAAGATACTTACCTATCCAAGCACCTATCCATGTGTTGATGAATAATGTACCACTATCCTCGTGATGTACTGCTTTTTGATTTTTATCAACTTCCCTCGGAATTTGAAATGTTCTAATAAATCGACACCCAAGATCCTGTACTATAGATGGGTGATGATCGTGTGCATAAGAATATGTGAGATCAGGTAATCGATTCATGATATTCTGTACATATCCTTTGTTGACGAAACAGTCACCGTTTTTTTCGTGACTGAAAAATATAATGTTATTAATATTCATATGTTCCTTTATTATGCAGCTATTATTTTAAACTGCGGACACGGAAGAATCAAGGCTCCTCCAGATTTTAAATATTCTTGTTCTCTCTTTTCAAATTCATCAATAAAATGCCACGGTAGAACCAATGAATATTCTGGATTATCTTTCCGCATAGTTTCTTCGTCGACTATAGGTATATTTGTACCTATAGTCATTAATCCAAATTTATATGGACTACGTTCTGCAATAGCATCGATATAGGTATGATCCAACCCAAAATGTTGTAACAATGTATTACCTTTTGTGCTTGCACCATAACCATAGATTCTTTTACCTTGTTGTTTAGCTTGTTTTACAAAATCAACTACTTGGGTTTTGAGAGACTGTAAACGATAGCCGAAATCCTCCCAAACTTTAACATCTCGAATGTTACATACATTTTTTTCATATTCTAAAATGCTGGCCACTCTTACATCACATACATCACGCAATGGTGCTGATCCGAATGAAGTTTTGTTAGCAATATTCTTTTGTAGATAAATTCTAAAACTACCACCGTTTGTATCATTTAGACTGCAATCTACTATTTTGAATCCGTGATTCTCGAATAATGATTTAATGCTTGTAAGATCATAATAGTATACATGTTCGTGACAGATATTATCAAATGCCATTTGTTTGACCATTAATGGTGTATAGCTCATTTGCAATACCAATATGCCATTATCGTCTAACACCTTGTATAAATCATTGACAAAAGGTCTAGGATCGTCAAGGTCATAAAACATTGCAATACATGTGATAACTTTAGCAGTTTTTGCATCATTTCCAGACTTTGCCCAGGCTTCGTAACTAAAGTAATCTTGTACTACCGTAGCTACTTTACTGCTTTCGGCGTAGTAAGAATCGTTACAAGGATCGATGCCATACTTTTGTAAGTTATCCGGAACAAATTTTAATAATGTACCATCGTTGCAAGCAATATCTAACCACTTATCTCCGGTGTTTAATTTTACTCTGGAAGTAATTTCATTTACTATTCCTTGTAACTCTTTAGTCATACTAGAGTTTATGCCGCTGCGATACCAATATTGACCCCACATAGTTTCTGGAGGTGCTAGATCTTTCAATCTAACTGCTCCTAATTGTTCGTCAAGATAAAGATCTAAACTATACTTTTTTCTACCTTCGAGATCAGCAGTGCTTTTAATAAAGTCACTAACGTAATATTCGCCCAATTCTAATACTTTTTTCATTTATAACTCCAAATTTTTATATGATTTTTCTTCAACAATATCTGAATTAAAAGTCAAATTAATATGTTTCTTAATTACACTTCTTTGATCATTAGTTTTATGTATCTGTTTTGCTATCGAGATAAATTGTTCATTAGTTAAGTTACATTCTCTGATTTGATCTTCAAATTCCCACAATTCTAAGTTTACATTATACAAATCTTTATGAAAACAATCAACATCGGGTGTTAATATAATGTCATGATAAATCTTTCTTAATTTGTCCAATTCATTATTGATGTTTTTTAATTTAGCAGGGTCAACAATTTTTACTAATTTTATTTCCAATATAGTGATTTTATCTATAAGTTCACCTAGACTTATTGGCGCATGTATAATCATTTACGGATGATATCTAACTCGGAACATTCATCACCATATTGTAATTCAATTATACGCAATGGTTTATCAGTTTCGTTGGACAATCGATGCCATTGATTTTTCGGAATCCAAATATCGTCATGTACACCATACATACCTTGAAGTTTTTCGACACCATTATCTAATGTATATAAAGAAGCATAACCTTCAACCACAAACCAAAATTCAGATCTTAAATCATGTTTTTGCATGCTTAGTGAATTACCAGGGTTTACATTCAATTCCTTAACTTTAAAGGTCTTTCCGGTTTCGTGTATGATTCTATAATTTCCCCATGAACGTAGTGTTTTTGGAGCACGCCATTCATCTAATATCCAACGACTGCTATTACGTTTGTCATTTCCGCCAACTGAAAACATAAAAGAAACTTTTGGGTTATTTACGAATACCTGTTGTTCTGGAACGTTAGTATGATCTCTATCCCCACCATTTACAAAAATGATTTCGTCGTTAGGATATTTTGTAAGTAATTGATTAATACAATCCACACTATTATTAGTAGTATCATCAAATTCCATAACCTCGTCGACCATTTTTAGATTTTCAATTATAGCTCGACGTTCAACCATAGGCATAAATGCTCGACCTTTTTTACGAGTTAGCCAAGCATCACTGTTTAATCCTACAATGAATCGGTCACCCAATTTTGCACTTTCGTTAAAGTATTCTAAATGTCCGCTGTGGACAGGGTCAAAACCCCCTGTTGCCAATATTATAATCATATTTTTAATTCATTCTTACACATATCATCGACAAGATCCGCCAATGTTAACATGGGTTTCCATCCCAATATTGTTCTTGCCTTTGTACTATCTCCCAATAATGTATTGACATCAGCTGGGCGATAATATTTTGGATTAATCTCAAAATATGTTTTGCCGGTTCGGGTATCTATACCTTTTTCTTCAGTTCCTTTTCCAATCCATTCGATATCTATACCATGCCATTTTGCAGTCATATTACAAAAATCTCTTACAGAATGTTGAATACCCGTTGCCAAAACATAATCATCTGGTTTATCATGGTTTAACATCATCCACATACCTCTAACAAAATCTCGGGCGTGACCCCAATCTCTCATGCTGTCGATATTGCCCAATTCAATAGTGGATTGTTTACCATTTATGATATTTTGAAATCCTTTTGTAATTTTTCTAGTTACAAATGTTTCGCCTCTTCTTGGACTTTCGTGATTAAACAAAATACCATTACATGCAAATAAGTTATAACTTTCTCTATAATTTATAGATATCCAATGCCCGTATAATTTTGCTACGCCATATGGTGATCTGGGATAGAACGGAGTATTTTCATTTTGGGGCACTGTTTTCACATGTCCAAACATTTCGCTAGTCGATGCTTGATAGAATTTTACGTTTTTAATTTCATTTAAAATTCTAACTGATTCGAGAAGTCGTAGTACACCTAGAGCATTAGCATCTGTAGTATATTCAGGTACCTCAAAACTTATATGAACATGACTTTGAGCAGCCAGATTATAAACTTCATCAGGTTTAACAGAAATTACAATATTTCTTAGATTAACAGAATCAGTAAGATCACTATAGTGTAATATAATTCGATCTTTGATATGAGCTATGTTTGGTATGACATCGTAGTTTGAGTTTCTTCGAACTAACCCGTGTACTTCGTATCCTTTGTTTAGGAGGAATTCGGCTAGATATGAACCATCTTGGCCACCTATGCCAGTAATTAATGCTGTTTTCATTTATTAAGTATAACGATAATTTTAAATATGATCAATATTTATGTAGTATTTTTTCGCCGCCGTAAAAAAAGGCTACCAAAGTAGCCTATTTCGAAAAAGTAAAAATTACTTCTTAGCTTCTTCTTTCTTAGCAGCAGGCTTGCCGTCGACCTTCTTCTCGTCCTTCTTAGCCGGAGCACTTGCAGCAGGTGCAGCTTTCTTTTCTTCTCCCTTAGTAGGAGCAGGTTGAGAAGCCATAGCGGTTACTGCAAAAAGAGCAGCGATTGTTGCAACGATTGATTTCATAGTTTTTCTCCTTATCAGTAATAGATTTTCTATGTCTAAATATTATACTAGATATTAAAGAGAAATCAAATATTTTTTAACCCAATATATTTCATTTAAAATTTGCTTTGAATTTTAGATATTCATCTTCCCATTCGGGATCCTTCATTATATAAGGTTCTGCCTCGGGCCATGGTCTTTGGAGAATATATCGGGCATAATAATATGCTGATCCTGGACCTTTCATTATAACCAGTTCTGCTTCAGGCCATGGCCTTTTGAGAATTTTTAGGGCATAATAATATGCCCATTCGGGATCTTTCATTATATATGGTTCTGCTTCAGGCCATGGTCTTTTGAGAATATTTATGGCATAATTAACTGCCCAGTGAGGATACTTCATTATAACCGATTCTGCTTCAGGCCATGATCTTTCGAGAATATCTCGGGCATAACTATATGCCCATCTCGGATCTTTCATTATATAAGGTTCTGCCTCAGGCCATGGCCTTTCGAGAACATATCGAACATACCAATATGCCTGTTCTGGATCTTTCATTATATAAGGTTCTGCCTCAGGCCATGGTCGTTCGAGAACACGGTCGGCATAATGATATGCCCATTTCGGATCTTTCATTATAATCGGTTCTAATTGTTTTCTTAATTCAGGTTTTTCTTCAGCCAATTGATATGCCAATCTAGGTACACGATACTTTGCTTGATCATAACCAAACAATTGCTCTGGATTACTATGCAATGAATATAAGTTTTTCATTTAAATTCTGCTTTAAAATTTAGATATTCAGCTGCCCATTGAGGATTCTTCATTATATATGGTTCAGCTTCTGGCCATGGTCTTTTGAGAACATATCGGGCATATCGAACTGCCCAATAAGAATCTTTCATTATATAAGGTTCTGCTTCAGGCCATGGTCTTTTGAGAACATTAAAGGCATATAGGAATGTCCAACCAAGATCCTTCATTATAACCGGTTCTGCTTCAGGCCATGGTCTTCGGAGTAAATCATGGGCATAAAAATATGCCCATTTCGGATCTTTTATTATAACAGATTCAGCTTCAGGCCATGGTCTTCGGAGTAAATCAGAGGCATAATAATATGCCCATTTCGGATCCTTCATTATAACAGATTCAGCTTCAGGCCATGGTCTTCGGAGTAAATCAGAGGCATACCGATACGCTATCCCTGGCTCTTTCATTATAACCGGTTCTAATTGTTTTCTTAATTCAGGTTTTTCTTCAGCCAATTCATATGCTAATTGAGGTACACGATACTTTGCTTGATCATAACCAAACAATTGCTCTGGGTTTGAATGTAATAAGTATAGGTTTTTCATTTAAAATTTACTTTGAATTTTAGATATTCGGCTGCCCATCCTGGATCTTAGTAATAACTTTTGAAAAATCAACTCGTTTGTTGAGAAGAATTAGTCAGGTCGCCGAGGTGTATATCGGAAAAACCTTGTTTGTTTGCTAATTGTTTGATATATTGTATTAATTCCGGTGTTAAGTTTAGATGATGTTTAATTTCCGATATTATTCCAACATTCAATCTTAGTAATGCCATTAACAATTTTGGATCATCGCTATTGAGATAATAATTCAATCTTTTTAATTCCCAATATGATGCAGGATATTTACTTATATCCGCATGATTGTTTATTGCCTGAATAATATCAGATAATGGTAAATTGAATTTTTTTTGGCCGCCAGTATCATGAATTAGCATAAAAGGTTCAGCAGTTAGTGCAGTTATTTGTTCTTTTCTTGTGGGAGATTTTAAATAATAGATATAATATGGTCTTTTCTGTAATACCTGCAACCTTAGATTCTTAGGCAAAAACCTAACATACTCTTTATTTGATCCTTCGTCTAACCAAGTTATAATTTTTTCAAAATTACCAGTTTTTAATAATGTTTGAATTTCTAATTTTTTTTCTTCTTGTTTTTGTTTGGTTAATACACCTTGTTCAATACGTGTGTTAATAGCAGCAGGACTATATTTGTTGTCTATTCGTTCTATAAGCTCTATATCTGCTGTATTAAAAAATACTGCCTGTTCTGGTTCATTTTCGTGAATAATTCCAGCGCCTGTATCTACAACTGCATCGATTCCCAATTTTCTAAATAACCAATTCCATGCTACAGGTCTGGCTATTTTTTTACGATTACTTAATATTTCCGAACATCGCCAAGTGACATACCAAAAATGGCCGCCGGTACTATTTACAAGTGCTCGATTTTCTTCTTCGGCTTCTTTTACAAACTGATCTACTAAATCTTCAGTGTGAAGATATCCACCACGCATTTCGCTTTTTTCAAATACACTCATTATTTTGCGTAGTTGTTCGTAAAAATACATTGTGGTATTATCTTCCCGCATGCGGTTTATTACTAGAACATATCCATCGCCGATGAATTTAAATAAATTTATATAAGGATGATCTCCGGCGAATGGTACTGATTTATTCATAGGCCGTTCGTCACCTGCCAGTTGAATCACAGTAGAGACCGTATATGCGTAAATTCCTAAGGGCGTATTATATTTTGATTGAGGATTTATACCCAATTTTTTAAGTTCAGTAAAACTGACAAATAAATCCTTTACAGTTACAGGATATCCCACTCGTTCGGTAGAATTCTTCCAATAATTTTTTAATATTTCATTAGGGGACTTTTTGACATTTATTTTTGGATTACGTCGAAGTTCGTTTACAAGCTCGAGATATCTCATTTATTAGACTCCAATCTTCTATAGTTTTCCATAAATGATTGGATATTCTTTTCAATTTGTTCTTGAACTTCTTTTGGTTGCATACGTATTAGCTCTAATGTTCTAATATGCATTTGAATTATTTCTGCTTTATGTTTTTTAATTTCTTGTTCGGTTCGTTCGATTTGTTGTTTGGTTTCAGTAATTTTAGCATAACGATTTTCGATCCACATTGCTCCTAACACTGACGAAACAATTAAAAACAATGTTACAGCTAGTTCACGACTAGACATCTTTCTTAATGTATCAATAATACTTTTTGATTTGTCGATGTCTACTGGCATAATTATAAATTAATAATAGTTCCTTGCATAGGTTGACGACCAGGAATGTGTATCCAACATAAACTACCAAGAGGCCTCCAGTCTACAAATTGCCAACCTATATTATTCATACAGATATTTCCTTCCCACATATTATTGTTGGGGTTGAATCTAACTGCACTTTGAGTACTTAAACTGACAAACAGTAATAATAAAACGAGGAATTTCATATCTGATTTATCAATCACCTGCTTTAAGAACTTCGACCTGGAGATCCCACGGACCACGAGTACCATTTCCACCGATATATCTGTTATTGTTATCCACAAATCGTTTTAGTGCATCTCTCAATTTCAATGCACGATCTTCAATGGCGTAAACTCCCAAAACCGATTGTTGATTTTGGACGATATCACGCAGTACCCTAGCAATATCTGCATCTCCAAAATTCATAACAGATCTTAAACCTTCGATTACAGCTTCCCCAGGAGTAACAGGATCGTCATATAAAACCAAATTCCAACCGGCAGGTTTCTTTTCAGTATCGCCTTGACCTGCTAATTTCATAATTCTTAATAATTCTTTTCTAGCATCGCCGAGATCATTTACGTCGGTATTAGGTCTATCAACTACATCAGGTTTGTCAATTACTTCATTGTCGTCCATTGATTTTGACATGCCTGCAAATTCATTTAATGTTTTTTTAGAAATAGCAAAATTATAAAAATTACCAACTATTTCGTTCTCGTCAAGTCTTTTTTTCATTATTATATTCCCAGGATATATTTACATATATTTATTAGTTACCTCTGTTAGATTTTTCTTATCAACTTTCGGTGTCGAAGTGGGTCTTTCAATTGTAAAATTGGGCCCGGCATCTAAAATACAGGCAAGTTCACCATCAGTGAGTATTAAAGACCAAGTTTTAGTTTGGTCATTTAATGTTAAAACGGTTTGAAGACCTTGATTATTTTTTCCTTGCCAAACAGGTTTTTCACCATATTTTCTTATCAACTTGGCTACTTCTTCGATTTTATCGCATACTATTGCTCGATTAATCTGAAATGTTTCGGCGTTGGCTATGGTGCTAGTTAAGCAGAATAGGAACGCCACAATTTTTACTTTGAACATATTTGTGGCTCCTTGAATAATTTTATTTATTCATCATCGTCCCAATCCTGATCTTCCTCCCAAATTACGTCCGAGTTAGCATTTTTTGGATCATCATACCATTTGTAATACCCTTCGTTTGGCATCAGTATACGAAAACTAGACACATTACTCATAGATAAACTTAACATAGTAAATTGTGATTTATCTAATATATCACAAACATAAAATATGCTAGAACAAGCACCGCCAATTTTCTTAATTGGACTGTGTTTAATAGAAAGTTGTTTAAGAAGTTGTATTAATTTTTGATAACCTACCCCTTCTTTGACAATGATACGAGTTATACCCAACTTTTGATTGCGTAATCGTACTCTATCTATTATAGTAAGTTTGGTTATTGATGCACTGTTATTTTCGTCAATAGTCAACAAACAATCTTTGACTTTGATAGAACCTTTGGTGTGCGGATTGTCACTTGTCTCTTTGGTAGACCATGGAACATTGCATTCCACATGATTGACATAGTAAGTTTCCCCATGAAAAGCTATTTTCCACATGGGTATGGTTTGATCTTCTAAATGTTTTTTATTGAATGAAAAAACGACATCTTTACAAGCGAATTCTAAAATCTACGACATTTTTATTTCCTTTTTTAAATTAAATAGGGAGAATTAACTCCCTACAAACTATTTAGTTCATTGTTTTATATAACATTGAAGAACTAACAAATTGATTTTTCCAAACCCATTCATCAAGTACCAGTTGATTGAATATGTCATCTTCGAGTTCAATTTCTTTATCAACGCTAAGTTCGAGCATACGGATAGCACGATCATATTCTTTTTCGTAACTTATCGGAGCTTGAGGCATTGATTTGATCTTAGCAATTTCAGATAACTTGCCAGACTTTGCTAGTTCAATATGTTCTGATGCAAGTTTAATAGCAGCAGATTTATAATCTTCTACACTTTCATTATATTCAATGATATGTTTACTTTTATTTTCTTTAACAATAGTTAACAATTTCTTTTTATCAATTTTTACACTACGCATGACATTTCTCCTAATATTTTTCATATATCAACCTTTATCGACCATTATCTGGTGCGCTAGATGGGAGTCGAACCCATTACCAAGAGTTTTAGAGGCTCTAGCTATCCGATCAGCTTCTAGCGCATACATTAATAATACGGTCTTTAAATATACAAGTCAAGAAAAAAGGCTACCGAAGTAGCCTTTCTGGTTTGTTTGGTTAGAAGGCCTTTCCTACCTCCCGAGGATCATGCCGCTAGGCTGAATACCTCATCGTTAGCTGCGTTTGCAGTTATGTGTTTTATGCGATTTACGGTCGTCATCTACCGTGCTGTCCACTCTGTTTTCTCACGCAATCGAAACCATGACCGACCCATCATAAAGAAACTTTGAACAATGGAATACCCTCGCCCATATGTCTAATGTATTCTAGCGTAGTAGGAAATTCTGACAATGTTCCTTTGTGACTTTTGATTTCGATCTTGGTTTGATCTTCATTTTCAAGCCCGTAAAAAAACATACTAGCAGCACCACTATCTAGTTGTTCTTTGAAATGTTGTTCGATATTCATACAATTTCCTTATGGTGGATCGGGCGGGAGTCGAACCCGCGTCTTGCCTGCATCTACGTTGCTTCTTTCCTTTCGGTTTTTACAGCAATAATCATTGCTTATTATAATAATCATCCAACCAAACTAAGGCTGCTATGAATAAAAATATTAAACAAGCTTTAATCATAATTGTATATTTATTTTATATATTGTCAAGTGGCAGACTTCCTAGGGCGTGTAGGGCCTCTGCCGAGCCAAACAGTCTTTCACTGTTTCAACTCACTACGTGAGTTTACCCCTACAAAAGCATTCTTAAACATTTGTTAGATTATACAATCCTTGAACACCGGGACCTTTGAAGTTTTTATCATTTAAAAATGTAAAAAGTTGACTTCTATTTCCTGCCTTATTAAAACTAATATGATGCCAAGGTTGTTTTGATCCGGTAGTTTTGTATTCTAAAATAAATTGATCGAATGCTATATTATCTCTGATCCACAATGCTCTGGTATAATATTCTGCTTTACTTGCTTTCGAATATTGAATATCGCAAGCCATACCGCGGATATGTTGACTTGTTGAATTCGTACCTCTGGCCCTAAATGAATTTGTTATAAATGCATCAGGGTATTGTTTTTTGATAAGATCAAAACAATTCAATATAAGCAATCGTAAATTATCACACACTTCTTGTACTGATACATTATTACTCGGAGCAATACTAGCAACATCATATGGAAAAATAACTCCCGGCTGTTTTGTTACTGTTTTTACATAATATGTTAATCCTGTATCAGTGCTAGGGCTCTGATATAATAATGTATCATCGATTTTAGTTGCCAACGTAGTCGATCCTTCTATTGTGCCAGTATTAACAGGTACGACGGTTGAATCAAAAGTAGACGGCACGGCATTTTTTCCTACATCAAGTTCTGCTTGTGTAATCACACCTTCTTTTATAAGACGTTGTTGTTCAATGCTAACTGTGGTAGGATTTTCGTCACCGTCTAAAACTATTGTCGATGAATCTATCGCAAAAGTTGGGCTAGCAATTGCATTTGCAATTGCTGCTTCGGAACCTTGCGGATCATTCCACAGTGCAATAGGCACAAAATTGGCAAATACATTAGGACTATTATATACATCTGCAACGTGAGTTACACCGTGTACTGTCGGACCTTTTACGAATGGCATTTAGAATCCTTTTTTAACGTAAAGCAATACCCGTAGTCCCTTGAACATATTGATCGGCGGCATCTTTTTTACTGATTCCCATTGCAAAGATATGATTCTTTTTTAAGGTGATGTTATCTTTTTCTGCAAGAAACATCCACGGAATCATTCCGAGACCTTGAGGACCCATTGTAAGAGCCAATGGCTTTACTATTGTAACATCTTCCGATGTCTCAGATTCAAATCTAGCAATTAATTCATCGCCGTTTACTATTTTGATACTAACTACATCTCCTGAGGAGAAACCTTTATTAATTAACATTTATTATTTCTTTCTTAATTTATTCTTCACCTAACAACTTTTCCATTAACTTATAATGTTCGTATGCTTTTTTTAGTGCAGCATATTTTTCTAATTTCTTAGGATCAGGTTGTAAAATCAACAATCTCTCTTCAACTTTTTCCATAAATGTTTTGAGACTTTTACCGTCAACCATCAAATCTTTATGATGAGAAACGTGAGGTTCTGTGTTAATAGTCACATTGGGATAAGTGTAAGTGGGAAAAGTGTATGACGCACCATATGTCGTCCCATTAGTTGTTACTCCAGGATGTGAAGTATTAATAGTAAAATTACCATTATTCATTCCTGCGGCGTTTAAAGTGTTATTGGTAAGAGATACTTTTGTGAGTAAGGGGTCTAAGTTAGGTGACATAGTATCATACATTACATTATCTAACGTTATAGTGTCAAGATCATTTTTACTCATGATTTTCTTCCAAGTATTTTTTCAATTCATTATACCCACCGACTAAATTGCCATTGATTACAATTTGTGGTACAGATCTAGCAGTAGGAATATTTTCAAGTAATTCTTCTTTGGTCCACCCGTCTCCAATTTTACGTTCTTCGAATGGTATTCCTTTTAGTTGTAAAAGAGACTTAGCTTGGTCGCAATATGGGCAATAATATTTTGACCACAAAATTACATTTTTCATATTATTCCACTCCTAACTCTACAATAACACCCTTGGGCAATAGTTCTTCGGCTACTGCCTCAATAGAATTTATCAATTCTTCTGATATAACTGATTCGGCGGTATCTTCCGAATCTTTCATTATTCGACTTATTTTAATTATTAATGTTTCTGTTTGTATCTTTGCCATTTTATATCTCCTTATATAGCTGGAAGTTCTTCGAGATCAACTTCCGATGTTGTTATACCGATTACATAGTTTGTTGATTCTGTTTCTTGAAGAGCTGATTGTTTTTTAGAAATATTCACATGTTTACTGAACCAAGGTATCGGACTGGTCTTTGGATGATCTTCTAAATATTTGATGTTTACTTCTTTCAATTTACTGAATGCAGTATAATCAACAAAATCTTTTAATATATTAGCATTTAATCCAATTACAACACCTTTCTTGAACAAGTAGTCTGCCCAAGCTTTTTCTTCGTTAATAACTTCTAAATACATACTATACACTTCATCTTTGCATTCGTCTTGTATTTTTACAAAATCAATATCTTCTTTCAATACGTTATTGATAATCCAAGCGGTCCATTCTGCATGTAAAATTTCATCTTGCAATATTAAACTAATGATATTACCATTTCCAATATAAATCTTATTTTCTACCATAGCAAGAGAAGTAGCAAAGGACACCATGAATCTCAATGCCTCAAGTGCATATGATGCATGTAATGCCAGCCAAATTGCTCGTTTATGATCGTATACTGGTATATCTTCTCCTAATTCTTTACGACAATTGAGAATGTGTAATTGTTCGTAATACCGACCTATATTAGCAGCCATGCTGATAATTTCATCTGTTTCGTGAATTTTATTAAACTCATCTTTAGGTACTCCATACACATTTCTAATAATGTGACTATAACTCTTTGAATGGATCGATGTTTCAAAGAATCCCCATGTTAATATCAATGCTTCTAATTCTGGAATACTACAAACCGGACCAAATATTTGACTAGGTGCTCTACCTTGAATACTATCTAGTGCCGTTTGTCTCAAGAGATTACTTGTAAAGATATGTTTAATAGCATCATTGACATCTCTATGATCTATTTTATCTTTAGTCAATGATATTTCTTCAGGAACCCAAAAGAATCCTCGAGCCAAAGTTTCAAAGTTTTGTAATTTTTGATATTTGACCTCCTCGAACCTTTGTACGACCACGGGTCCGGCTGGATCTAAAAACATTTTTCTTTTTAGATAATCAGGCCTTACTGAAAGATTATATTGCGCCTTACTCATTTTTTTCCTTTTAATGTGTATGAAATCTTGATAATCCCATAGGATTAGTTTCTTTTTGACATATAATACAACAAACCTTAATTTTAGCTGGATTGTTGTTTATTAAATAATAGTCTCCTTTTTCCATTTGTCCTTTGATCCATTTGGAATGGTTAAGACCGCGTTCTTTTCTCCATTCAGGATCAACGAAATGATGAGTACCATTAGCTACCCGGTCAGATGATACACTCGTACCGTCTGGCCGTTTTAATAAATTATGTCTTCCTTCTGATACAAGTTTCTTTGTTATTTTTCCTCCTAGATTGGCCCTCGGAGGGTTATTAACAAAATTATGTGTTCCGTTATCGATTCTTTTCTTTGCCGAGTTTTCTCCGGCTATTCTTAGTTTTTCTTTTGCTTCGGCACTATGGCGATATCCGGAGTCGTTACCTCTGCCGCCATCGGTTGCATTTCTTAATATTCCAGTTCCAATATCGATACGTCCGTATTTTGCGATTAATTCAGTCTCGTAGTCATACGCTTCGTCTTCAGTTAATCGATCTTTTAATATAACAATTTTTGCAGCATTCTTCGGTAACAAATTTGTGCCGTTGGATCGAGTATGAGATTTCCAAGCTCTGCGATTACTACCCTTACCTATATAGTAAGGAGAATGATCTTCCCGCAAATATGCGTAAACATAAAATATATTTAATTTTAACATAATAAGTCCCTTTGTTAATTTATAAAATTATTTATCATTTACGCCACATATCGCTGAATAGTTACTTAAAATTTACATACTACATGTACGGTTACTGGCCCTTCGGGATCTAAAAACATCTTACGTTTTAAATAGTTTGGTCTAGCTGCTAAATCATATTGCGCTTTGCTCATTTAATTATCTCCATTTAGGTCCTTCAAACCATCCAACAATGCTGTATCGTGTGCCTCTGGTTATTGGTGTTACTTTATGATCAATAAACGAAGGAAAAAATATTGCAGTTCCTTGAGAACGAATATCCTCGGGTGTTGGTTCCGCTGTGTCAATATCTAAAATCTTGAAATCTCCACCGTCGTAATCATTGGGATCAGATAGTTGAATTGAACAACTTAATTTACGATGATATATTGGGTCGTCGTTCAACCAGAAAACATCTTTATGACTTTTGTATTCACTAAGATCATCTGCATCATACTTAGTTATTTGAATAAAGTCTAATTTTGAAATATGAAAATTAAAAAATTTCAAATTAGCTTCTAAAGCCATTGCCCAAATATCGGAAAAGACATCTTTAAAATTTGTATCTGTAGCCTGGATAAATTGTACTTTACTTCGACGTATTGAAGCGTCTACTTTCCCGTTTCCTACGGTGCCAATTAAGTATGCAGTCAAATCAACTCTATTTAAAATATCTTTACAATATTCCGGACTCCACCTGTTTTTATGATAACACCAATCACCGTTCATATATTTCCTTTAAAGTTTACAGCTTGCAGGCCTCGCAATCCGACTCGTCTTCGTGTATCACTACTGGTTCTGCACTGACTATACGATCCGATCTTGTGTTTAAAATATTTTTTGCACCGACTTTATCTACCAAAGAATAATAAATGGTCTTCAATCCCCATTTATATGCCAACATCAAATTCTTTGCAATTAGTGTTCCTGGTATTTTTCCATCTTTAAAATGTTTAGGTGAATAGAAAGTATTTGTACTTATGCTTTGATCTACATATGCTGCCATAACTGCCGACGTTTTTAAATATCCGATGCAGTCAGACTGATCCCACATTAGTTGATAACGGTTTTTCAGGCGTTTGTATTCAGGCACAACTTGTACAAAACTACCTGCCTTACTTTCTTTCACACTTATTAATTCCATAGGCATTTCAATCCCGTTTGTAGAGTTTAGCACAACACTAGAACTTTCAACAGGGGCAATGGCCATTAAGGTGGCGTTTCTTATGCCATATCTAATCATTTTTTGTCGTAGAGGTTCCCAATCTAAAGATGGTGAAAAATCTGTTAATTCATTCACACCTTCGGCTCTGCGTTCCCAAGGAAACACACCGCGTCCATACCATGTATGTTTACTACGTTCACAACTTCCGCGTTCTTCGGCCAATTCAACACTGGCTTCAGTTAGGTAATATGCCTGATGTTCCATCCATTTTTTTACTTCGGCCAATGCTTCAGGTGTTCCATATTTTAATCCACGTTTAGCATGCCAATATGCTAAATTAGTAACTCCTACACCAAGTGGCTCAAATTCTTGATTTGCCAGTTTACTTTGAATTGATAGGAAATCTTGATAGCTCAGCAGATTACTTAGACTTCTTACCAATATTCTACAACTCTTTCTCATATCTTGTGGATTACGGAATGACCCCCAATTTTGACTTCCTAAAGTGCATAAAGCGATTCTGCCTTTTTCGTCTTCGATACGTTGGAATGGCCTATTTGGCAATAAAATTTCTGCACAAAGATTTGACATGTATATTGGATCCAATTCGGTATCGAATGGTCCTTGTTTAATAACATTATCAATGTTTACTATGTATATACGCCCAGTATCAGTTCTTTCTTTGAGAAAGCCATTTTTAAATATATCATCTGCTGGAACAATTTTCTTTTTCTTAGTGTCATCGTTTTCGTATTTTATATACAATTCCTCGAATAGTTCAACATTTCTATAATATGCCTCGTAGAGGTCGGGTACTTCGTGAGGATCAAAAAGAGTTATCGATTCTCCGTTTTTATATCTACGCCAAAATAGTTTATTGACTACAACTCCATAATCTAATTGTCTCACTCGAGTTTCATCAGTACCTTGATTATTTTTAAGACGAATAAAGTCTTCAAATTGATAATGCCAAATTGGTAAGTATACTGTGCAACTTGCATTTCGGATTCCTCCTTGTGAACAAGAGCGCAGATCTCCATACCATTTTTTCAAAAAAGGAATTAAACCTGTATGTTGAATTTCTCCGTTACGAATTGGTGCACCAACTGGTCTAATGCGTCCGATTTCAAGCCCTATGCCAGCACGTTTGCTAGCATATTTTGCCATCATTTCACCGCTAGCGAATATACTGTCAAGAGTATCATCCGAAGTAATAAGAACGCAACTAGAAAACTGACGAGTAGTAGTGCCAAGGCCAGCCAACACAGGTGTAGCCAATGTAAAATGCCCGTCGCTAGCCGATTCATAATATTCTTTAACATATTTTAATCTTTTTTCTTTTGGTTCTGCGTGGAATACAGTTGCCGCAGCGACAGCATACCGTACCTGTGGAGTTTCAAATATCTGTCCTGTTGCACGATTTTGTACCAAATATTTTTCAGCAAGTTGAGCAATGGCCGCATATGTATAATTTTCATCTTTATTGTGATCAATAAACAAATCAATGATATCCCATTCTTCTTTAGAATACCATTTGAGTAGATCAGGAGTATACATTCCTTGTTCAACATTTTTCTTAACTATTTCGTATAATGGTTTAGGATTATAATCGCCATATACTTCTTTTCTAAGCATACTGACTTTTTGTCTACCAGCTACATATTGGTAATTTACATTATTAATTTCGGAATTTTCAGACTCGTCTATTAGATTTACCATTGCTTTTAATAAAAGTTCATCGATGGTTTTTGTAGTAATTCCATCATGGAGTTCTAATTGAGCTTTAATTTCTATCATGCTAGGACTAACACTTTCGATGCCCTTGCAACAATTAGCTACCTGTCTTTGAATTTTTGAAATATCTAAAGGAACTCTTTTTCCGTTACGTTTAACTATTGTTATCATTCTTTACCTTTTTATTTGCCAAGGAAATTATTTACCTATATCATTTAAGTTCATAAGAAATTCAATAAAGATAGTTTCTGGCAAATCTTCTGTAGTAACAATCGAAGATTCTGAAAAATTAAGAATCCAAGTATCATCAACAACTATTACATTATAGGTTAATTTAGTAGACATGTCTACTAATACCTTAAGCACAATGGTGGAATTTTTATATTTTTCACTGAGTTTCAATGTCCACCCTATCATTAACGCTTTAGTAAAGTCATCATATTTGTTATAAACAATTATTTCCCACGGTGTTGGCCAAATAGATGAATTATACCTGTCAATTTTGTGATTAAATGCAATAAATGGAGCAGATTTCCAGAAATTTATAACCGATTCGAACGGTTTTGAATCATTATTTAAGGAAAGCCTATACTTATACCAAAGAGATAATCTTTGATCTATATCCTGATCGAACATATTTACACCATTGTGTCTATACTATAAACCATTAATAATTGAGTAGATTCATTTATACATTTCAAACCTAAATAATTCTTAGTAGAAACGTATGTATCATCTATTTCAAAGTAAGTTGGAGATGAAGGAACTGTTTCAGTAAATGTATAATTATCAGTTAGCATAGGATATCCGTCGGATGCTATATTCAATTCCAATTCTCCTTTTCTAGAATGATTAGAATTAAACAATTGATATTTTATAGTAACATATTGCTCGGAACCCGTTAATGGAATTTTTGTAACTATAGTCTCATTGGTAGCAATAATCGTTGAGGTTGTTAATTCAACACTATTTACTGACGCATAGCCTTGTACTAAAGGTGCGTAATAAAAAGTACTCGACGATTGATTACCAACTGTACGCCTGTGGAAATAATCATTTATAGACTTATTTCCTTGCGAGTTGAACTTAATAATTGCAGTTGAATTCGATGATGTTGTGATACGATCATCCAAACCTGTTCCATTTCCTGCTTGAATAAAAAAGTTATTTTCGGATATATGATTAGTACGATATTGTGCAGGGTTTTCTCCGACAAATATCGATTCTCCAACTATGTTTTCAAATCTGTTATCTTTGATAATGCCATTACTCGGGCCAGGTAAAAGATTAGTTGTATAAAACTCAACTCCTCTTTGTAAGTTACTGAAAACACTTTCAGTAATAGTTGGGCGAACTACAGTCCCTGTACCCCTGACTCCAATATTTAAACCATCTAAACGACAATTATTAATACGAATATTTTCACACAGATTAGTATCGCCTGAACCCAAACCACCTCCGGTTCCTCTGATTCCGACACCTATTCCTGCATTTACTAAACCATATGTAGATGTAGAAGTCGCTGTAAATGCTGTTCTTAATATACAATTTTCGATAGAAAAATCTAATACGTTATCTGCTGCAACCAGTGGATTGTTCGATATGTGCGAAGGAGAGTATTCTAATGTAAGATTTTTGATGGATACAGCTCTAGCTCGCTTAATACCTGATTGCATCAATCCGGATTCATACGTATTACCATCAGCATCAATTGTCTTAAAAATATTAGTAGTCGAACTAGCTAATGTTAACTTTGTTAATTCAGGTCCTTGACCTATCAATGTTGCATATGGAGGTAATTTTATAGCACTACTGATAAAGTAATTACCAGGAGGAATGGTTAATTCCCTTCTAGCATCTTGTCTTGCATATGAAGTCCATGTAGAATTGTAATACAATGTATTAACTGCTAGTTGGAATTGAGATGATATATCCGTGGCAGTAAAACTAGGAACTACACCAAAGTCTTCTAAGCTAACAGTTTCGTCTAATTTATTTTGTAAAAATCTAGCAATTGTTGCACTTGAAATATAAGAAGTTTCTGATCTATATTTGTAAGAACTAGTTACCGTAGCAGTGCTCGTAATATTTAACAATGAAAATATATTATTAATATCATTTTCTGTTAAGATTCTAGTATTATTATCGTCAGATGCACCTTCACTGATTCTTTTACCGATATATAAATGTTCGGTATCTTGTGCCCAACCAAGTTCACCAGGTTCTAATTGGGGTACACCGTTTTGCCCTTCTTGACCTCTACGTACCTGAATTCGGGCTATTTCAAAAATCGACATCTTTAATATTCCTCAATATGGAATATTTATCCAATTAGCAAGGGTTTAAGACCTTGTTATTAATATAAATAAAGTTGCGGATCGCGATATTACCAGTATCCACCCGCTCTATAAGTTGTAAAGGAACTCACAGCATGACTATTTACTATGTATACGCATATCTGCGTAAGAATGACTTGACTCCGTATTATATTGGAAAAGGCAACGGATACAGGGCCTGGTCAAAAGATCATTGTTTAAAAGTACCGACAGATAAATCACGAATTGTTATTTTAGAAAATAATTTAACTGAAATTGGTGCATTTGCTCTTGAACGCCGATATATAAAATGGTACGGAAGAAAAGATAACAAAACAGGTATTTTAAGAAATTTAACCGACGGTGGTGAAGGAATATCTAACATTAGCGAGAAAACAAGAAAGAAAATGTCTATGGCTGCAAAGAAAAGAGTAATATCTGAAGAGACTAGGAAAAAACTTTCAGAAGCAAAAAAGGGTAAAAAACCTAATAATTACGGTAAGACATATTTTTCAGGTCCTTCTCTAGCAAAGAGCTTATCTAAACAAGGAGAAAAACATCCTATGTTTGGTAAAACACATACTGATGACGCTAAAAGAAAAATAAGCGAGGCATCTATTCGTATGCATCAACGCAACAAGTTATAATATTCTTGTACTCTATCTAACCACATGTCTTGATATTTGTTAAAATCGTTTGGCCACAGATCAAATTGCTGATATATTTCTCCGCCGGGTTTCATTGGATCATCTCCACGAGTCACCATAAAAATGTGCCCTTCACGTATATCAGTTCCATATGTATTATTATGTGCCATAATATACGCCATAAGTTGTAGATAATAATCTTCAACGTATTCTGATTTTTTTAAACGATTTGTTTGCTTATAATCGGCAATGCAGGGATTGCCTTTATATACACATACCAAATCGGTTGTTCCACTATAAAGTCCCGGGTAATAAAGTGATTGTTCCATTGCCCAAACTTCGTCAACGTATTTTAAACCATTTTCAATAATAACATCTGCCATGGCGTTGGCTTTAATATGAACAGGATTGTTACCCGGTTGTCGTTTTTCGCCTATTAAAAATCTTTCTAAATTAGCATGAAGTCCAGTCCCTACACCTGCTGCTTCTTTACTAATTTGATTTGCTTTTTCTGGACCAACTCGTTTACGCCATTCATTCAGTGCAGTCATGTCCTTAGTGCCACTTAATATAGTTGTGACACTTGGGAGACTTTCGCCATCAGGAGTTCTATAAACTCGTTTACCAGTTTTGGGATCGGTTATTTGTTGACAGTTTTTATATTGAATTTTTTCAATAAAAGCAGGAGGAGTATAATTCATAATATTGATTATATTATTACATATAATGCAATGTCAACTTATATTAAGGTTTTTTTCCCAATGCTTGTTTGGCTGCTCTACTAGCCATCTTAGCCACTGTAGGCGATTGTGGATTAGATTCGGGTTGATCAGGTACTTCACCTGGTACCGTTGTTTTAAATAACACAGTAGGATTTGGATCATCAATATCTTGTATACCGACTGTATCTATGACCGATTCTGCACCGTCAGTTTTTTCTACCCATTGTTTGAAACTCTCAGGATCACTTAACCCATAATCATCAAGATTAAATTCTCTTTTGAAGGCATCGAACTTTACCGATAATGAATTTTGACGAGTGTTGGCCTGATCTCTATAATTTCTTAAAGAGAGTAACAGGCCCCCTGAATCAAACATTTCGAATAATTTCATTTTGCCAGTTTGCTAATGATGCTATG
>JACCDX011419696.1_pt1 | contig 25079 bp, 14 predicted proteins | sample 7449681 | NCBI WGS metagenome assembly JACCDX01 (sample SAMN15323450, study PRJNA562643) | freshwater metagenome | isolation source: river surface water | place: USA:Blue River Watershed | collected 2017-08-18
ACGAGGGGTGTAGTTGGTAAAAACCAGCAAGATTCCTTTATAGCATGATTCAGCTACTTGATGAAGATTAAACGCCATTAATCCATTTTCAGAGTCAGGAGTATTCGGATTTTCAAAATCCATCATAAAAAGTCTGCTAAAACCTTTAGCTCTATTGAACCAATAATCGAAGTGCTTCTGTGCGATTTGTCGCTTTTCTTCCGCGCTTAATTTCTTTTCTTCGGCCAACTCAAAATTTCCAGTATCAAAAAGCACGATTCCTTCTTTTTTGATGTCAGAAAAAAAATACTGACCTTCGGAAAGTTTTTTGTTTAGCTCTTCAATATCATGCGTGAGAATTTTTGGAAAGGCGCTTAAATTAAGATTTTGTAATTCTTCAGAAATTCTGCCCCATAAAAGAGAATTAAGAGCAACATCTTTTTTACCGGTAACAACCAAGATATCGTAATCAGAAACATGACCAGTTCTGCTATTTTGGTTTAAGTCTTTTGCTTCTTTGTAATTACCTCTGGCATAAGAGCCAAAGAGGATGATCTTTTCAATATTATCACAATTCTTCTTAATAACGGCAGCAACGCGCTCTAGTTCGCTCTTTTTAGCATCTGGTAAGTGATTTATCGAATTTTCCATCAAAGTTAGTCATTAATTCAAAAAACATATTTTTGCACAAAAGCATCAAAAACTCAAGCCCACAAAACTTTGTTGTTAGTGAGCTTGAGCAAAAATTGCTTAGAAGTCTTTTTTCAAAGCAATTGAAAAGACATCAACTTTGGTTTTGTATTTAGCTGATAAGCTGGGAACTGTGGTTGATGAATTAGAAATGTTCATATTTGCAGCTCTGTAAAATTGATGAGAGTAAGCACCATCAAACGACCATCCGCTACCGATTTTTTGGTTAAAACCGAGAGTTGTCCAAACTCTATCACCACCAGGAACTCTTGGACCGCGATTTGCATCAGTAACCGCATCTTTTTCATAAGCAGCACCAACTCTGATTAAAGTTTTATCATTAACTGTGAAGTTTGCGCCAACTGAGTGAAGGAAAGAATCATGCCAATTAAAAGTTGTGGTATCGTTTAGATTTGAGTTTTGGTGTGCATTGACCACAAGGCTTTTTAGGCGAGACCATCTTGTCCAAGTGGTATCATAAGCCAATTCAACTGTTTGATTCAGTTTGTAAGCAACGCCGGCAGTTAAAGATTCAGGGGTTGCAGTTTTAGCGTTGAAATCGGAATACATTCCAAGATCAGCAACTTTTGTCGTACCTGACAAATTGTAATCGATTTTTGAGCGATAACCAACACCAACTTTTAACTGATCGTTAAATTTGTAGCTTGCACCAAGGTTATATCCGTAGCCCCAGTCACTACCACTTAATTTTCCGGTGGCATCATTGCCGCCAGTAAACACAGATTTTGTCAGAGTGGCTTGGTAATATTGAGCGACAACACCAGCACCAACAGAAAGTTTGTCAGAGAGTTTGTAAGAAACTGAAGGGTTGAAATTTACAGTTGAGATTGAGCTTTCGACAGCTTGGTATCTACCAGCCCAGCTTGAATCATATTTTGTGGCTAGACCAAAAGGTGAAGTTACCGATAAGTTGAAAGTGGTTTTGTCGTTAATTGGTGTGGCTAAGTAGAAAGCTGGGATAAAATTATTTGAACCAGCGTTTCTTGAATCACCACCACTTACACTTCCTCCGCCCGAAAATTTTCCCGCAGCACCATTCGAATCAACATCGAGTTTGATATAAGTCATAGCAGCAATAAACTGATTCTTATCAAGACCCGCAGTTACTGAAGGGTTAAAGAACATATCACTTACATCGTGAACGCCAGTAACAGAACCAGCGTAAGCATTACCTAAACCAGATGCCGAGGTTGAATCAGTCGAATATCCGGAAGCAAAAGATTGGCTGGTAGTTGCCGCTAAAATAGCCAAAGCAGAAAGAAGGTGTTTGTGATTAAATTTCATTTTTTCTTGGTAGTTTGTTGATCAAAAAAGAGTAAAAAAACTTCCGTAAAATTTTATTTATTTATGCCAAAACATCAACTTTCTTGAGTTGGTTTGAATAAAATTACCCAGTGAGTGTCTAAAAACGAGTCTGATTTAAAAAAAATTTTTGCCGCGGGTTTGAATCCCAATTGAGCATCATTTATATCTTCTGAGGTTTTCTCCAAGGCAAATCTGCACCTTTTTCTTGATTAAAATCTTAATTATTGGTATTTTTTTCGTGCTGGGAGTTGCGCCGAATACAAGACTCTTTACGGGGAATAGGCTGTCAACACGCAGGGTTTGCGTGGTGGTGGCTCCTGGCAACAAAATTTAAAAAAGCCCCGCACAAAAGCAAAATTTGTGCGGGGCTTTTTGCTATTTAAAGGTCAACTATCCAGCAAGGATTTTGATTTCATTTTTTAGGTCTGAGTAAATTTTTTGCATCTCTTCTACCCAGTTTTTTGGTGCGCTGTTGTCTTTGATTTTTGGCTCAATAATTTTTGCGTAATTAAACAGCCTGTCAGCTCCTACATTTGCAGCAGTTCCTTTAATCGAGTGAACATAAAGCAATAAACTTTTTGCATCTTCATCTTCTTTACTCTCAAGAATTTTTTCCATCAACCCATCAGTGTCTCTGACAAATAATTTTAATATTGTCGCCTGATCTTCTTTGCTAAAATGCTCACCAAGAGCATCTTGGTTGAAATTAAACAATCCATCGCCACCGCTGGAATCTTCACCGCTATTTTGTTTCTCGATTTTTTTAATCAGGTAGTTTGCGATAATTTTTAACAGCAATTCAGGTTTAGTTCCTTTGATAAAATAATCTGTCATTTGGCATTCAAAGAAATGATGAATATCTTCCTTGTCGCCATCGCCACTTAGTGCAATAATCGGCATCTCATCATGATGGCTGATTTTGTGCGCCGTTTCAATTGCTCTGATTTCTTTTGCAGCGTCATCGCCATCATGAGGCGGCATGTTAACATCCGTGATAATCGCATCAAAGTCTGACCTGCCTTTTGCATCGAGACTCTTTTGATAAATCTCTAGCAGCTCTTTTCCATCACTTGCTTCAACCACAATAAGACCGGCAGCTTCCAAACTTTTTTTTGTAATCATTCGATTCATTTGCTGATCATCAGCAAGAATAACTTTTTTGCCACACAATATTTTTAGATAATCTTCTTTTGCCCCCAGATAAGACATGTCATCTTGCGGATCGGTTATCCACTTGCTTACGCCACGATAAAGCAAATTATCTCTGGATGATTTACTGAGGTAATGGCTGAAGTCATTCTTCGAGCTTGCATCGTCAATTGCTTTAGAAAACGAATCTCTGTTGAGCGAAGTAAGTGCAATTATCGGCACTTCTTTATCATATGATCTGATTTTTTTTGTAGCCTCAATTCCGTTGATCTCTGGCATTTGCACATCCATTAGAATCAACTGGTATTTATTCTGCTTTGCCATGCTGATCGCTTCCTTCCCACTTCTTGCAATATCGCAAGAAACATAAAGCAGGATTTTTTCTAACTTTGATTTGGTAGTAATTAGGTTCACCTCTTGGTCATCAACCAATAATATTTTTTTCTTCTTACCTTCCAATCTAGCTCTTCTCGCTTCTTCCTCTGAAAGTTTAGGAAACAAAAGAGAAAATCTTGTCCATTTCCCAAATTCAGATTCGCAGATTATATCACCACCAAACATCTGCATATTTCTTTTGCAAAATGACAGACCTAAACCCGTCCCCTCTTTTTTGCCAGAGGTGTAAAAATCACCAAACAATTTTGGAATAATGTGCGGCGGAATTCCTGGACCAGTATCGTTGACGTAAATTACATTATACCCAGTTCCATCGATTGTTCTTTTTTCAGTGCCAACAGTAACAACGGATTCAGGAAATTGATTCAGGTAATAAAGGGCATTTTTAAGCAGGTTAAAAACAATATAAGTTAAGCGATCTGGAACTGCTTTGAGCAAAAAATTATCATCCTCACTTCTTGATGGCAGAAGTTTAACTTTGGATTTTTCCTCATCATTTCGGTAACCAAATTTTTCGATAATATCCGGCAAAATTTTCTCTGGCTCAAGATAAACAAAGTCTTCGGGATCAATTTTCTTTTCGCTTAAATCTCCAAGGATGATATTGATGATATTATTGGCATTGGCGATTGAATCACTAATGTGTGAGGTAAGATTTAGAAGTTTTGATTTTGCAGTTGGAATGATGCTTACACCTGGCACCAAAGAGCTTTCACTGTTGTATTTAACCTGATAGCTACCGTTTTTCTTGTCGAGGTCAGATGCTAGGTCATTAATCTGGGCTCCAACAAGATTAATTGCGTTAAGAGGGTTTCTAAGTTCATGTGCAATCGATCCTGCGAGTGATTTGAAAATTTTAGCTCTTTCCTCATTAGCTATACCTTTGGCATTACTGTAGCTGAAGACCAAACCCGAAACAATCGCAAACGCAAAAGTGGACAAGTAAAGAATCAGATCAAGGTTTGGATTCTGAACCGAGCTCGGAACATAAATTGTTAAACTGACTGCGCTGTGAACAAAAAAAGCACATCCAACACCAATCGCGAGATCGAACAAAAACACAAACCAATGCGGAACATACATGATTAGTATGTAGAGCATTATTAATTCCCACATAGGCCATGTTTTAATCATGTCATTATTAAGCGCTGTCAGCGTTATCAAAAATGGCAGATTGAATATAAGCATGAAATGCCAATAAGCAGGAAAAAACTTCTTAAATGGCCGTGGCCAATGATCTTTTGTTGCCAGCAACAAGCAAATTAAACCTGCACATGTTTTAAGTGGGATGGTGTCCCATGGCATCTTAAAAACATAAAGGTGAAGAATGGCAAACAGGGGGTGTCCTACCGTCCCAACAAGCACTGCAGCTTTTAAGTTATCTTTCGTTATGAAAGTACCTCTTGTGAAAGCATATTTAAAGTAAGCGATTACAGCTACCAAAACACGATGAACCTTCTCTGTCATTAAATTAATATAGTCGTTGATTACAAATTTTAAAAAAATCCATTATAACTAGGTCTTCGTTATTTCAAAATCTTTCGAGACCAAAAACACTTACGCAGCCAGCATTGTAGCTATTTTAGACACTTCTTATCAAGTGGAAAGAGGATAAGATTATCAAATAAGGCACACATTGTCAAAAAAACGACCAATTCACCCAAGATGTTTTTCGATAAAAAGCGATATATTGTCTCAAATTGAAACGACAACTAAGCTGTTCCATCAACAAAGAAGCTCTAATTCTTGAGGTATTTTGATACAAACCATGATCACATGCCAAGCATAATCACGAAATATCATGAAATTTATTCGCACTCGTGCAAAAATGATAAATGCTGATAACGATCTTTGGTAACAAATATGAGAGGTTTGATTGGGAGCACCAAAGTTAAAACTAAAACGATATATCTCTCCTGAAGAAGTTCGCTCAAAGCTGCCCAAAGAAGGGGGTCTTGGTTTTTTATTTCACTCAACAGACTGGGAAACCCTATCATTTGCTTACGATAATGTTAAAGAAAGAAGTCCATCATTTGAAAGAGAGTTGTGGGACACTCCGCCTTTTGTAGCCTCAGAAATGTATGTTGGTGATGAGATGATTGGCGTTAATATCGCCATGCCTGTTCCAATTGATATGTGGATTGGTAGCTCAGGTGGTCTTAGAGAATTTCGTGCAAAACAATTTTTTCCAGCTTTAGAACTCGCTGCGGAGTGCAATTTAAGAATGGTGGCAATGGGTGCTTCAACTCCTTATGTTTGTAACTATGGCAAACTTCCGCGGCCTCTGGCAAATCCGTTCATAACAACCGGTCATGCTGCGACAGCCGCAACTCTAAAAAAATGGGCTGTTCATGCTGCAAAACAAACAAACTGTGATTACGAAAAGATTAGTTTAGCAATTTTTGGAGCTGCTGGAAGGCTTGGAAAAGCTGTCAGTCAATCAATTGCTTATTCATCTACTCCCCAAGAAATAATTTTGATCGATCTTTACGATAAAATGGCTCTGCTAAAAACTCAGGCAGAAGAGTTACTCAAAATAACAAAGCGCAAAGATTTAAAAGTTTCCATTTACTGTTTTGAAGCTGCAACCGCTATGCCGAAATTTGATGGCGCAATTTTAGTAAGTAATAACAGCGTTCCTTACTTGACTGAGAACGATTTAAAAACAGCAAGGTTTTGGATCGATGATTCTCACCCTCGTGCCGCCAGTCTTGAAGCGGAACTTGGCTCAAGAAACGACACCCTTTATGTCGAATGTTATGCAAGAGGACCGGAAGGTTTTAACACTGGCTTCCCATTTAGATTACCAACTTCTCAGGATTGTTATACTTGCTGTGCTGAAGGTTATGTCGCTTGGAAAGAAGGAATTAGCGAAGATTTTGTGGTTGGAATTCCTGATGTTGAAAAGATTGATCTTGTCGATCGTCTTTTAGACAAATACAAATTCAATCTTGGACCATTCTCAGGAAAAAATGGCGACATGATAAAAACTGTTCCTCAAGCAAAATTAATCACAGATTCACATTTTATTCAAATCGAGTCCGAAGCTCTCGGCGATGTGATCAACTAGCTTTTCATTAACTTGACCACTTACTGCGGTCAAAGCCTCTTCTCTGGTCATTAATCCCTCTCTAACATCTCTTGCCAAAGGAATAACATACGGATGCAAATTGTATTTCTTTTGGTGAATTGCAATGCCAAGAGAATTTAACTGACAATTGGTAGAGCAAGAATCAGTACTTTTCATTTTACGCCAATCAAGCTCTCTTTCGATTGTTTCGTAAACTTCGTGCTCATTGTATTTGTTGTATTCGAAGAACGGCACAAGATTCATTCTCATGATTTTTAGCTTCTTCCACAGCGAAATGTTAAAGCTGTCGATCACATCATTTTTACCAAGCGCTTTAAGCAGATTGATCATTGGCATAATCATGTTTTTGTAAACATCCGTTAGCCCATCAAATTTTGAATTCATGTCATATTTTTTCTGCCTTAACTGTCCTGGTGTTGTTCCTACCACAATGTTTGGAATGTCTTTTTCTGCAGCAAGTCTGATTGAATGCAAAGCGATTTGAGTGAAGCAAGGCCAGCATGCGTGACCAATCATAAACGCCAATTCTTTTGAACTTTCTCTGAGTCCGGAATTTTCAAAGCTGGCATTGAACATGGTTTTGTTCAAATTCCACGATGGTTTGTAAACGATGTGATCAACATTAATTTTTTTGAGAACTCTGTCGATGTTGGCGTAAGTTTCTGCTGGGATAAAATAATTATCAAAGGTGAAGGCAAGAACTCTAAGTTTGTAGTGATTAGCAAGCCTGTAAAGCATGTAGGTACTGTCTTTGCCACCGCTGTAAAGCACCATGCAATCGTAAGGATGTTTTTTGCTAACCTTCAATGTGGAGATCATCTTTTTCTCCAAGGCAACATAGTCGCGATCTAGATATTGTTTTTCTTTTTCGTAATCAGTGCAAAAATTACAAACGCCATCACCATTAAAAGAAATGTTTGGAATCTGTGATGTAAGAATACATCTATTACACGTTTTGATTTGTGGGTTATCTGTAACCATAACTAAAGACACATCAATTTTTGATAAAAAAAACTTTTCATAAAGCTAAGATTTTTGTGGTTTTTTACAAGAAAAATCGATTATCCTGTGTTTTAGGAATCGGATTGTAGCGTATTAACAGTTTTAATAATGATTGACCTAGTTGGGTTTGTTTTTTGCATCTCTCGCTAACCAATCAACAACCGAACAAACTCTGCGGACATCTTGTTGATGTTTCTGAGGTCAATAAAATCAAGGGTTTAGAATTTAGAGAATTTTTATTTTTTTACCCCACTCGCTCCACCACGCTTCGCTCTTACGAGCTACGCGTGGCGCAGCCATGCGGAGAACTTTAGAGCGAAGCGTGCCCTGCGTAGCCTTCAGGCGAAGCACGGGCTGTTCCAACAAACTCATGCTAATTTCTTGTCACCCTAAGAAAATGCACTACACCTACATCCTCAAATCCATTCCCAATCCAGATCAATCCTATATTGGATACACCTCGAATCTCAAACAAAGATTAGAAGATCACAATTCAGGAAAATCATCTCACACTAGCAAATTCAACCCTTGGAGCCTTGAATTCTACTGCGCTTTTAACGACAAATACAAAGCTCTAGAATTCGAAAAATATTTAAAATTCCACTCAGGAAAAGCGTTCGCCAAAAAACATTTTTGAACCTGTAACGGAGACAGAAATACCAACTTTTCCCAGATACAAGATGTCACAGAAATCATAATTTTGCGCCCCGCTTGGTTATCATTTGGAAAATTTTAAAATCTGACATGCCTCAAAGCCTTGCAAATACTAGCTTTGTTGGTAATCACTTGTCTGGAGATGCAGAGAAGATTTTTTGACAAGATGTCCGCACAAAAAAATTACTCCTTCGGTAAATAATGGCTCCACTTGCCGACGTAAGATATACCAAACCTATCAAGAAGAATTTCTACCCTTCTTTCTTTGTAATGTGTTCCTCTAGAATCTTTGTAGGTGTAGTGTCCAACCAAGAAGTTTTTAATCTCGTCAATTAGCTGAAATTTTTTCTGAGGATCTAATATCATGAATTTATGACTTTTGTTAAGATGAAGAATGACATATTTTGAATTGATTTATTAGATTGGTTAGTTCTAAAGTGACTGACAGAGGTCAATCACTGCGTAGCGGGGGTTGACCTTATTTTTTGGGCAAAATTACCAAACCATATCCGGTAATCTCTCCTAAGTGATTTTTTCTCATCTTCTGTTTTATCACCTCCAGATCAATTCTCGATTTTCTATTCAAAATTCTTCTAGCAATTGGAGTCACAATTGCATCTGCAATTTCCAAACCTGCCAAACCATCTCCCTTTTTCTTCAGAACCAAGGTATCTATTCGGTTATTTATCTCGATTGCTTGCTTAAAATGCGTTCCAGAAATTTTCAAATTTAACCAAGCTAAATCTAACTGACGATCAAGAACCGCGTCTCTTGCTTCAGCAATAATTTTTCCACTTGATGAGCTTTCTTCTAGTTCAAAACAAAATCTTTCGACAAGTACATTTAAAGATAGATGATAAGGATCGAGCGCATCCATTCCATATCTTTCCATGTGCTGCTCTTTCTTGATGGCGCAGCAAATAATTTTTATATCAAGTTCTGAAATTAATTGATTGAGCCTTGAGTAAAATTTTTCGCAAAAATCTTTTTCTTTCATCCTCTCAAAACCGTTCTTTTGGCGAGTAAAATCGGCGGTATGTAAAGTGATGTTTGGTGTTCCAAAAATCTCTTCTTTGAATCTATTCAACTTCTGAGTCATTTCGCCAAAAGCGTAGTTTTCCTCAGCTATTATGCCACCTAGAACAAAAATAGGATGTTGCGGATCTATTGCTGTTAGATTGTGGTCTCCAGATTCATCAAGAAATAAGATTTTTGTCATATGTGGCTTTGTTTTTTTGGAAAAATTCCATGCCAAGAATGTTTAAAATTCTTGTAAAAACAACGAAATTACTCTGCGCCTATTAACACAGAAGAAAAAGCCATTTCTTCAGGATCAAAAAAAACGCTCTTTCCCTTCTGTCGCATAATTGAGAAAAAATCACAGCTTTGTTGAAAAGTTAGGCTGAGTGATCGAGAGTTTTAGAATTACTCGAATCAAACCTTTTCCTCAAAAAAACTAATGACGTTTCCTAAGCTACAAAAACAAGCCTCCCTGCGTTTGCTGAAAATGCATTTTGAAAGTGGTGTCGGGCATATTGGCGGCAATTTGTCGGCGCTGGATGCTATGCTTTATTTGCATCATTTTATTCTGGGTAAAGACGATCAATTTATTCTCTCAAAAGGTCACGCTGCGGGTGCGCTTTATATCACATTGTGGAGTTTGGGAAAAATTTCCGAAGAGCAGTTACAAACTTTTCACAAAGATAATACCAAACTTGCTGGACATCCGCCGGTAAATTGGATTGATGAAATTCCTTTTGCGACGGGAAGCTTGGGACACGGACTTGGCCTTGCTTGCGGCATGGCGATGGGTAATAAATTGCAAAATCGTGATGAGCGAATTTTTTGTTTGATGTCAGATGGCGAATGGCAAGAAGGCAGCAATTTCGAAGCGCTGATTTTTTTGCATCATCAGCAATTAAAAAATGTTACGGTGATTATCGATTGCAATGGATTGCAAGGCTTTGGAAGTACTCAGGACGTGGCTTCTTTAAATTCTGAAAAATTAAAAAATATTTTTTCAGCGCTGAATTTTGAAATTTCCCAGATCAATGGACATGATGAAAATGATCTAAAAAAACTCGCGGAGAAAAAAAATCGTCCGCAAATATTTTTGATGAATACCACAAAAGGTAACAAAATTTCTTTCATGGAAAACCGCATGGAATGGCACTATTTGCCGCTGAGTGAAGATCTCTACATAAAAGCAAAACAGGAGATTGAAAATTTATGAGAGAAATTTTTTGTACTGAAATGCTCGCCGCTTTTGAGAAAAAGCCCTTCGTTTTTTTGACGGGAGATCTTGGTTTTAAAGCCCTTGAGCCACTTCAAGAAAAGATGAAAGATCATTTTATTAATGTCGGAATTTCCGAACAAAATATGATTTCAGTTGCAGCCGGAATTGCCAAAACTGGTTTGCAAGTTTTTTGCTACAGCATTGCACCATTTGCTTACGCGCGACCTTTTGAACAAATCAGAAACGATATTTGTTTGCATAATTTACCCGTAACAATCGTTGGAAATGGTGGCGGCTACGGCTACGGCGTAATGGGAGCAACTCATCACGCCATTGAAGATTATGGCGCGCTTTTGACCTTACAAAATATGCACGCTTTTCTTCCAGCCTTTGACGAAGATTTGGGTGCGATGATTGCACGCATTAGTCACTTAAAAAAACCGAGTTACTTACGTCTGGGATTAGCCAAAAAATCTGACGTAATTTCTTACGCACCGTGGCGCAAAATTCTTGAGGGTGATCTTGGTGTTTTGATTATTTGCGGATCAATCGCGAGCAATCTTTGGCATGATTTTAAAGATGAAGATAAAGCATCGCGCCCTTCAATTTGGGTGGTTTGTGAACTTTCAAAAAAGTTGGAATTGCCACAAGAGTTAGTATTTGAAATTCAAAACCAAAAGCTCTGTATTTTAGAAGAGCATGTTGCGCAAGGTGGAATTGGACAAATGATTTCGTATTTGATTTTGCAAAAAAATATTGCACTAAAATCTTTCTCTCATCTTCATGCTCAAGGATATCTCTCGGGATTTTATGGTTCACAAAATTTTCATCGAAAAGAGTCTTGCCTTACGGCTAATCGAGTTATGCAAGAGTTTAAGGGCAGTTAACAAATAATTTTTAAATGATAAGGATGACTAAAGTATCTAACAGTAAAAGAGGTTCTTGGCGTGCTTTTTCGATGATTGAGCTTGCTGTAGTGATTTTAATCATTGGAGTTTTGATTGGAGGCATTCTCGCTTCTCAAAGATTTATTGCTAAATTTCGGATTACTACCGCACAAACTCTTACGATATCGTCTCCTATTCATGGCATTTCTGATTCAGTTTTGTGGTTGGAGAGTAGTTTAGACAAAAGTTTTAAAGATTCCGAGAGTTCAGATACCAACAGTCTAAGCGCTTGGTATGATGTTCGAGAAAGCGTAAACAAAAATAATGCGACTCAAAGCAATAGCGGCAATTATCCAACTTACTCGAATAGTATTAATTACATTCAAGCGGTGAAGTTTGATGGAACTAATGGCTATTTCACGGTCGATGGCAGCGTATTAAACAATACGAATTACACGATTTTTGTTCTCGAACAAAGAGACAGCAACAAAAGTGGTAATTATTTTATCGGCGATGCTTCTTCAGGAAATGACTCCACAACTAATAAAAATTTAGTTCTTGGTTACAGCGCTGACGGAACGATTAAACATTCTCAATCCAGTGATAATTCTTATACATCCTCAATAACTTCATATTCAGCTTCATCAGGCAAGCCAAGAATTTTCACTTTTGTTCACGACAAATCTTCAGGAAAGAAAACTTACATTAATGGTCTTTTGGCTGCTACTTCGACTGATACCAACCATCTTTCTGGCATGACTAATCTTACGATTGGCAAGTCTTATCAAGGCCAGATTGGCGAGGTTGCTATTTTTGCAAGATCTTTGACAGACGAAGAGCGTCAATCAGTGGAAGATTATTTGGGCAAGAAATGGAATAGTACGATATTGCGCAGTGCAGGTTCATCAGCTGCATCTGGAGGAATTGGTGGCAGTTGTGTTGGTGGAATAGTTGGTGATTCTGGATGTTTAACCTCTTGTACCGTAATTGCTGCAACTGGAATTACCGACACAACAGTTGCCGGTGGATCGGGATCTTTAACTTGTAATACTGCAGCGAATTTTACTGGTTCACTTCCTTACACTTGTTTGAATGGAATTTTTGCCTATACAAATTTGACTGCCTGTAGATGTGCTGATGGTTATAATCAAAGCGGGTCAACCTGTGTGCCAGTTAATCCAGAATGTTCTGGAGGTACTGAATCGGTTGTGAATATTAGTGGAGTTAACTATAAATTTCATAAGTTTTTAACAACTGGGACCTCTAGTCTTAATTGTACCGTATCGGGTACGGTATCGGTTCTTGTGGTTGCCGGAGGCGGAGCTGCAGGAGAATCACGTCATGCAAGACCTGGTGGTGGCGGTGGTGGCGGCGGTGTGTTATATCAAAGCAATTATTCTGTTTCGGTTTCTTCATATACTGTAAAAGTTGGCGCTGGAGGTAATCCTCCAAATTCTGTTACCAACGGAGGTAATTCGCAATTTGGAACTCTTGAGTCTATAGGAGGCGGTTATGGTGGTGCAAAATTCTATACTGCAAATTCTGGTGGTTCAGGTGGAGGAGCCGGAGGAATTAGTAACCAATCTGGAGCCTCTGGAACAAGTGGGCAAGGATATAATGGAGGAAACAATCAAACTGTTTCAACTGATCAGAATGCTCATTGCTATTTCCCATCTGCTGGCGGTGGTGGTGCTGGGGCGGCTGGCGGAAATAGTAATGACAATTTAGTCGGCGTTGGAGGACAAGGGGTTCTGAATCAAATTACAGGATCTGATGTCTATTACGGTGGCGGCGGATCTGGTGGTTATGCTGATCCTATTTTTAGCTGTTCAAATTTATCCGATCCTAGTGCTGCTCTTGGAGGTGGAGGTAATAGAGCCAGTAAGAACGGTCAGGCAAATACGGGTGGTGGTGGATCTGGTTATGGATATGGTGGTAGTGGAGGATCGGGTATAGTTATAGTTCGATATGTAGATTAATTAAATGTTAAAATAACCAACCAAATGAAGCTGTTACGCCACAACAGCTTGCATAATCCTAATTGCGAAATTACACATTTTGTGATCTTTAAATCTTTCCTGCAAATCGATGTCGCAAAATCTTTCGCAAAAAATTATTACGATTAAAGGCCCGATTTTGGTGGTTGGAGCCAGTGGTTTTATTGGAGCAAATTTGTTTCGCATGTTGCTGAAATATCGCAACGACGTGTTTGGAACTGCTTCGCATTTACCAGCTTGGAGGCTTGAGGGAGTTGACTCCGCCAATATTATTGAAGGCGATTTATTGCTCGATGAAAATTTAGAATCTTTGCTAAAACGCGTAAAACCAAAAACGGTTTTCAATTGTTCAGCTTACGGCGCTTATTCTTTCCAAAGCGATGTCGATTTGATTTACCAAACTAATGTAACTTTTTTTGAGAAGTTTCTGCGCCGCTGTTTTGAAAGGGGTGTCGATTGTTTCATCAATGCTGGCAGCTCTTCGGAATATGGCGATTTTGCGGCAGCGCCGTCAGAAAATGTCGCCTTAAATGCTAATAGCCATTACGCAGTTTCAAAAGCGTTGGAGTCGAATCTGATTTATTTTTACGGCAAGAAAAAAGGCATGAAGACTGCAAATCTGCGGCTTTATTCGGTTTACGGACCTTACGAAGATTCTTCACGTTTATTGCCAAAAATTGTTTTAAGTGGACTAAAAAAACAATTTAGCAGTTTTGCCAATCCTAAAATTTCTCGCGATTTTGTTTATGTTGACGATGCTTGCGAAGCCTTTATCGACGCGGCTTTTGCCTTGCAGCCCAATCTTTTTGGCGAATCTTTTAATATCGGTTCGGGCGTAAAAACTACGATTGCTGACATTGCCAACTTATCGAAAGAAATTTTTGCACTTGCAGGCGAGCCCCAATTTAACTATCCGGCGCATGCTTGGGACGTTGAAGATTGGTACGCAAATCCCAAAAAAGCCGAAGAAGTTTTAGGCTGGAAAACCAAAATTTCTCTGTTGGAAGGTTTACAAAAAATGACTTCGTGGGTTGAGCAAAATTTCGAAAATTATTCCAAGCCAAGTACCACAAAAAAACCACTCGATGATTTAGATCGTGTACATTCAATTTCGGCGATAATCGCTTGCTACAAAGACGCGCAAGCCATTCCTGAAATGTATGAGCGCATCACCAAAGTGATGCAAAAATTAAAACTCGATTACGAAATTATTTTTGTGAATGACTGTTCGCCCGACAATAGTGAAGAAGTTATCGCAGAAATTTCGAAACGTGATTGGCGCGTGATTGGCATTTCGCATTCGCGCAATTTCGGCTCGCAAGCGGCGTTTAAAAGTGGTTTAGATTTAGCGACTAAAAATGGCTGCGTGCTGATGGATGGCGATTTGCAAGATCCGCCAGAGTTGATTGAAGAATTTTTACAAAAATGGAAAGAAGGATTCGAAGTGATTTACGGCCGCAGAATTAAACGCGACGCGCCGTTTTATATGCAGATTTTTTACAAAATTTTTTACCGAATTTTTGCGGCATTTTCTTACATAAATATCCCCAAAGATGCTGGAGATTTTGCTTTGATGGATAAAAAAGTTGTTGAAGTTTTGCTTAGATTTCCTGAACGCGATTTATTTCTTCGCGGTCTTCGAGCTTACGCCGGATTTAAACAGACGGGAGTTGATTATGTTCGCCCTGAAAGAAAATTTGGACGCACAACCAACAATCTTTTTAAAAATATCGGCTGGGCCAAAAAAGGAATTTTTTCTTTCAGCTATGTGCCGCTTAACATGCTCAGCGCCTTTGGTTGGGCCATGTTATTTATTTCGGGAATTTCAATGGTTGCGCAGATTTTGCTCAAATATTTTTTCCCCGATTCGGCTCCGCACGGAGTTACTACAACCTTGATTTTAGTGACTTTCTTCGGATCGCTTAATCTTTTTGCCATCAGTATTCTTGGCGAATATATCGCGAAAATTTTTGAAGAGGTGAAAGGTCGTCCACATTTTATTCGCAAGAGTATCATCAAGCGTGGCAATGTTTTAAACAGTGTTGGTCTTACAAATATTTTTGGAAAAAAATAACATGGAACTGATTTCGCGTTTTTGCTCAATTTGTGGTCAAAGCAGTTCTGACTTGCATTTGGAAGGAAATTTTCAGCAAGAAAAACTCAATGAATTTAGCTTCGCTTCTCGCAAAGAACCCGAGCCTTTTCATCTGTCTTTATATCTTTGCAATGATTGCGATTTGCTTTACGCCAATCCGGGATTATCGCAAAATGTTACCGACAGTGAATATGAAAAAGCAGCCTTCGACAGCAATATTGAAGCGGCTTACGCGGCTCGTACTTATGCTAAATATTTACCACAAAAATCGGCAATTACTTCAGCACTTGATATTGGAACGGGAGGCGGAGAATTTTTATTTGAGCTGCAAAAAGCTGGTGTGAAAAATCTGCGCGGCGTTGAGCCATCAGTTGCCGCAATTGAAACTGCAAATGAGAAAATCCGCCCATTTATCGAGCAGGGATTTTTTACAAAAAATAATTATGAAGAAAATCAGTTTGATTTGGTGAGTTGTTTTCAAACTTTGGAACATGTTTTTGATCCTTTGCAGCTTAGTCGCGATGCCTACTCTCTATTAAAAAAAGACGGCAGATTTTTTGTGGTAGCTCATAATTTTCGTGGTCGAGTTAATCAAATTTTAGGCGAAAAATCGCCAATTTATGACATCGAACATCTGCAACTTTTTTCGCCAAAAAGTCTGCGTAAAATGCTTGAAAATGCTGGTTTCAAAGACATTAAGGTTTTCTCGATAATTAATACTTATCCGATTTTTTATTGGGTAAAATTATTTCCAAAATTTCCGGGCAAAAAAGGTTTAATTGAATTTTTGAAAAAGACCAAAATCGGATATTTGACAATGTCACTTCATATTGGAAATTTGGGAGCGATTGCGACGAAATAAATTCTATGCCCTTCCTCCGCTCTAACAACGGAAGGATTAACATCTCCAAACAAATACCATGATCGACTCGCGTTACGTCGCAAAATTTCTTCTTATCGCTCTTGCAGCCTTTCTGCTATTCATCCAAATCTATCACACTTTGCATTATCCAATTTGGTTTGATGATGCATTTTTTTCGATCGTGGCAAAAAGTTTGGTTAATGGTGAAGGCTATTCCGCGGTCTTTTTTGATCAAAGTTTTCCCTTCCATTTTGGAATTTCTTCAGGCCCTGTTGTGATAATGCCTGCAGCACTTCTGATGTTTTTTTTCGGCAACAAATATTGGGTTCCTGACGTTGCAAATATTGTGCTGATTTGGAGTTTGCTTACGACAATTTTTATTTTATCGGATGACTTCGTCGGCAAAGAAAAAAAATGGCCTTTTGGTTTTTTAGCTCTGAGTTTATTGCTGGTTTTTTCGACCAATAGCTATGGCAATTCTAACACTGATCGCTTGGTTTTGTGGCATTTATTAATGGGAGAAATTCCGGCGGCTCTTTGTTTGGTAATCGCGATATTTTTACTTTTTTCGCCAAAATTTTCGCTGAGAAAAAGTTTGATCGGTGGAATTTTCTTGGGATTGGCCGTAATGTCCAAAGCCATTGCTGGATTATCTGTAGCTGTAATTTTCTCTTTTTATTTTCTAAAAATTCTCCGCCAAAAAGATCTAAAAAAAATCCGCAAAATCCAAATAATTTTCGCCGTCGGATTTTGCGCGATCACGCCATTTTGTTTGTTCGAAATCGCCAAATTAATTTCTTTGGGATTTGACGGATATCTGGATCTGCAAATTCAAATGGCAAAATTTTACAAAGAAAACGCACTGATTCTGCCTTCCGAGCTTAAAGACAGCGTAAATGCCAATGTTGACATTTGGTGGCGCATCAATTTCGTAAAAAGATATATGGGCGTGGTTTGGTCAATTTTTGCGCCAATGACATTTTATATTTCTTACAAAGCTTTCACCAATAAGAACCATAGCGATGGCCACTGCGTTGAGGTTGGACTGATTTTAATTTTATGTTTTATTGTTCACAGTTTTTGGTGGTTAGAATTTTCCAACGGTTGTGATCGTTATTTGGTTGTGGGTTTGATCAGCTATTTTGTTGGTCTGGCGCTGCTAATCAAAAGTATCGATTACGAAACTTTATGGCCAATTCAAACTGCTTTGATTGTGATCTTTGTTGGACTTTTATTCGCTTCGCGTTTCAACGAAATTAACTATTTATTTCACAAAGGGTTTGCCGGAAATGACGACAGATTACACAAGCAAATGCTTATCACTGAAACGATCGCCAACTTCCAAAAACAAGGCGTCATCATGATTTCCTGCGGCAATAGTTCCGAGTTAGAATATTTGCTGCCGCACAGCCGTAACTTCAAAAAATGCGAAGAACTTTTAACTCAATCATCCGGCCGTCAAGTGATGTTGGTGAATTATTATTTAAACGGTGTCACCAAGCCGCCGCGCGTTATCAGAATTAACAGCGATCAATTTTACGGCGCCACCAAAATGGTACCCGAAAAAATCGCCAAAAGATGTCAGAAAGAATATTTAAGCGACGAAGATTTTTCTCTGAATTGGTGTAAGTGATATTATAGGAATGATGGTAAATCATACAGGTTGCGATCATGATTGAAAAACTTAAAGCAGGTGCATAACTTGCTAATTCAAAACTAATCAACTGTTTAAAATCCAATGTCGAAACAAATTAAAATCACTTTTCCCGATGGTGCTGCGCGCGAATTTTCTTGTGGAGTTAGTGGCGCGGAAATCGCTAAAGCAATCTCAATTTCTTTGGGAAAAGTTGCGCTGGCGATCAAGGTAGATGGCGAGTTGCGCGACTTATCTCGTGTGATTGAAAATGATGCTCGAATCGAAATTATTACACCAAAATCTGGCGCCGATGCGCTGGAAGTTATTCGTCACGACGCAGCCCATTTGATGGCAGAAGCAGTGAAGGAGCTCTTTCCCGAGACTCAAGTTACAATCGGACCAGCAATTGAAAACGGATTTTATTACGACTTCGCGCGTAAAACTCCTTTCGCTTTAGAAGATTTAGAAAAGATTGAAAACAAAATGCGCGAAATTTCCAAACGCGACGAAGTCTTGGTGCGCGAGGTTTGGAAGCGTGATGATGCGGTTAAATTTTTTGAATCAATCGGCGAAAAATACAAAGCTGAAATTATCGCATCAATTCCAGCTAACGAAGATATTTCACTTTATCGCCAAGGAAATTTTATCGATTTATGTCGTGGACCGCACGCTCCTTCAACTTCGCATGTTAAACATTTTAAATTGATGAAATTGGCTGGCGCTTACTGGCGCGGCGATTCTAAAAACGAAATGTTGCAAAGAATTTACGGAACTGCGTGGGAAAGCGAAGAAAATCTGAAGAATTATTTGCACATGCTGGAAGAAGCCGCCAAGCGCGATCATCGCAAACTTGGTCGTGAAATGGGACTATTCCACATTCAAGAAGAAGCGGTGGGCTCAGTGTTTTGGCATCCAAAAGGTTGGACAATTTTCCGCGAAATCGAAAGTTATATCCGCGCAAAACTAGAAAAAACTGGTTACGTTGAAGTCAAAACTCCACAAATGGTCGATAAAATTTTGTGGGAAAAATCAGGTCACTGGGAAAAATTCCGCGAAAATATGTTCGTTGCTGAAAGTGAAGATCGCACGCTTGCAATCAAGCCTATGAACTGTCCGTGCCATGTACAAATTTTCAATCAAGAGCTAAAATCCTATCGTCAACTGCCACTGCGTATGGCAGAATTTGGTTCGTGCCACAGAAATGAACCTTCAGGATCGCTGCACGGAATCATGCGTGTTCGCGCTTTTACTCAAGATGACGCTCATATTTTTTGCGAAGAAAGTCAGATCAATTCTGAGACTGTAGCTTTCTGTAATTTGCTTAAAGAAGTTTACCAAGATTTTGGTTTTGAAAATGTGAAAGTAAAATTTTCAACCAGACCAGAAAAACGTGCTGGAAGTGATGAAACTTGGGATAAAGCTGAAGGAGCTCTGGCAGAAGCGGTAAAACTTGCTGGATTGGAATATGAAATCCAAGAAGGTGAAGGTGCATTTTACGGACCAAAGCTTGAATTTACTTTGGTTGATGCCATCAAACGCGAATGGCAATGTGGAACTTTACAAGTTGATTTTATCTTGCCGGAAAGACTTGATGCGACTTATGTGGCAAGCGATGGATCCAGAAAACGTCCGGTAATGTTGCACCGCGCAATTTTGGGAAGTTTTGAAAGATTTATTGGCATGTTAATCGAAAACTATGCCGGAAAATTTCCACTTTGGTTATCGCCAGTGCAAATGGTTGTTGCCACAATTACTAACGATTCTGACAGTTATGCTGCGCAAGTTGTAGAGCAGTTGAAAAGTGAAGGATTCAGAGTTGAAGCCGATTTCGACGCGCAAAAAATCAACTACAAAATCCGCGAACATTCTTTAAAAAAAGTTCCCTACATTTTAGCTATCGGAAAAAAGGAAGCTGAAAATGGTTCAGTTTCCGTACGCAAATTTGGCGAAGAATCACAAAGTGTGATGAGTGTTGAAGAGTTTATTGCAATGGCGAAAGAGCAGATCAAATCCAAAATTTAAAACATGGAAAAAGACAATAGTTATAGCGTCTCTAACCTAATTTTTACTTTTCACATTTATTTGACGATCCTTGTGATAGCTGTCTCCACGATGTTGGTCTTTAAATTTTGTAACTATCACGCCGCGCCAATTAAAGAAGTTCGTCCCTATACTTTAGCAATAACGGCATATCAAGAATCGGGATTTGACTCGGCTTTGCGCGAAAAACGAGAAAACCTATCTTACGTTTTTTCAGTTTTTTTGGCAGCGGGAATTGTTTTTTTGTCGATGTTTTTTTCGACCAAATATCTAACTCTATTTTTGAATAGCCGCAAAGAAAAACATCTCTGTTTAGGTGTGATATTTTTTTCGATCTTGTCGTTATTTTTCGTCGCCAAACTGATTTTCGAATTTAACGAGCAAGTGCTGTTATATCCTGAAAACATTAGCATGCCAAGTGCTCTAATAATGACTTTTTTGGGTTTTCTAATTTCAAATCTTATCATCAATTATCAAATTTCACAGACACCGAAAACGCAGCGTGCGGTGAAAATAATTTTTGTGATTGTGGCGCTGGTGCTGCCTTTTTTTATTGTCAGCTATTGGATTTTTGATGATTACGCAGTCTCTACTGACGGCTATTCCGTCAATTTCAATCCCGTCGCTTATCCGATTATCCAGCAATATTTGGGCAATGAATTGCTGGTAAATTTTAAAAGTCTCTATGGTCTGCATCCTTATTTTATGCAGATATTTTTATATATTTTTCCGGCAACAATTCTGACATTAAGCATTGCGATTGCCTCGCTATTTCTAGTCGCGCTGCTTTCTTTGGCATATTTTGTTTTCAACATCATCGAAAATAAAATACTCGCTTTCGCTGGATTTTTAGCGCTGATTTACATGCAAAATTTTGCCATTGATGGCAGATTCGTTCGCGATGGAATCGCCTTCCAATATGAAGCAATCCGCCTGTTTTTCCCTGCGCTGCTTTTGAGTTTTTTATATTTTTTCTACCAAAAACCTTCAGAGAAAAAATATTATTTCGGATTAATTTTTTTCGCACTCGCCACAATTTGGAATCTTGATAGCGGAATTCCAACCTTCCTGACCCTTGTGATTGCAATGGGTTACGAAAGATTGAAAGATAAATTTGATTGGAAATTTCTACTCACGCATCTCACAAAATCTTTGGCAATTTTGAGTGCAGTTTGGTTAACGCTGATTTTTTACATCAAAATAAAATACGGACAATTCCCTCATCTTTCTTGGATCGCTTACGGACAGTCTGCTGCGCTTGATTTCGGTTATGCAATGTTGCCAATCTTGGACAAAGGTGCATGGCGCATTGTAGTTTTAATTTATGTGATTGGTTTGGTCTTTTCGATTTACAATTTTTTCACCAAAAAACATTCGCTGCAAAATAGTGCGATGCTATTTTTAACGGTTTTGGGTATTGGATTATTCACTTATTTTCTGGGTCGAAGTCACATTTCAAACATCATGCATTGCGCCTATCCAGCGCTGATTTTGTTGATAATTTTTGCCGATAAATTTTGTAAAAATTTAGTCACCAAAAAATTCATTTGGCCCAATCAATTGTCCCGCATCGACATCGTTTTATATTCGCTGCCTTTGCTGATTATTTCATATCTTTCTGCGGTTTTGTTTTTCGAACTGGCTCACAATAAAGCTCTAAAAGATGATTTTATTTTGGCCAAATTTCCACACAGCGTTCAGCCTTATTGGATTTCAGAATTAAATTTTATTAAACAACACATTCCAGCCAGTGACGCCAAGGTTCGCGACGATATTTTATTATTACCGATCAACGATCAGGAATATTATTTTTCTTTGGAATTGCGGGCAAAATCGCCGCTAAATTTAGTCAATATTCGTCACGCATTTTATCAGGAAGATCTCGATTTAATTTACAGTGCAATCAAATCGGCAGAAAAAAAATGGGCAATTTTTATGCTGCCAAAAGATGGAGAAGTTTTTATTTTATCGCCGCAAGAGATTGAAAATATTTTGAAGTTATTGAACGAATCTTACTCTATCAAAGCTCAAATGCCAATTGGTCAAAATGGTCGCGTGATAATTTTTGAAAAGAAAACTCTTAAGCCATGAATCTTTTTAAAAAAATCTTCCCTTATTTTTTAGCGCCACTTTTGGCATTAATAATTTTTTGTCTGATTTTTCAAATCTGGAAAGTTGATCTGACAATTCCCGCTTTCAGCTATGGCAGCGACGGCTTCTTCTCGATCTTCATCATCAAAAATATTATCTCCAGCGGAGGATTCGCTTGTTCAGATAATATTGGTTTACCGCATTTAACCGAACGTTTTTGTATTTACGATTTTCCGATGCAGTCAGATATGTTTCACATGCTTATCGTGAAATTTTTTACCTATTTCACCGACAATGTTTTTTTGGTGGCGAATCTCTTTTTTATCACCAGTTTCATGTTGATTTCGGCCACGTCTTTCGCGGTTTTGCGCCATTTTAAAATTGGCATGATCACTGCTTTATCGATCAGCATTTTATACGCTTTTGCACCTTATCATTTTGGTCGTAATGTTTGGCATCTTTTTCTTTCCAACTATATGATCGTTCCACTTTCAGTGATGGTCGCTTTGTGGATTGCTTGCGATAAAATCAAAATTTTTGACGTCAACGATAAGCAACAATATTGCATTCGTAGAAATAAATTCTTCATCATCGCGCTTTTAATCACCGTATTCGCCGCCGGTAACAATATTTATTATTCTTTTTATTCCTGCGTCATTTTTATTTTTGCTTGGCTTCTTCGTGCTTTGAAAAAAAGTAAATTTTTTGATGGTGGTGGAGTCGAGGTTTTAATTTTGTGTCTGAGTAATTTTTTGACTTTGTTTTATCTCTATCTGCCAACTTTATTTTATCAAATACAGCGCGGACTCAGTTCTTACGTGGCGGGAAGACAAACTTCTGCTAGCGAAAGTTTTGGCCTTAAGATCATAGATTTATTTATGCCGGTAGCAAATCACTACCTAACTTATTTATCTAATTCGCGAATGAATTTTAATTTTCTGGTCGAAGCAATGCCAGAAAGAGCTTCAGAAAGCCTTGGTTTTCTAGGATCAATCGGATTTTTATTTTTAATTATTTGGCTGATTGGTAGAAATTTTTCACAAGAAAATTCTTTGATTAAAAGAACCATCAAACAAATTTCTTTAAGTGAGTCGCAGCAAAATTTAATTTCTGATCTTGCTGGAATAAATCTTCTGATCGTACTATTTGCAACGGCTGGTGGCTTGGTGATGTTTATTTCAATTCCATTTCCGATGCTGCGAAGTCACGCCCGTTTTGCAATTTTTATTGCTTTCATTTCGTTATTTTTAGTAGCGATAATTTCGGATAAAATCATTCAGAAAAAATTATTTGGTAAAGAAATTTACGCAAAAATTGCGTTGGTGATGGTGATGATTCTAGCGCTTTTTGATCAAGTGGGGAAAGTATCGCCGGAAAATGTGCAATCGCAAATGATGAAAGATAAATATTACAGCGATCTTAATTTTATTTCTGAAATCGAAAATTCGTTGCCGACAAAATCGATGATTTTTATTTTGCCAAATTTTGGATTTCCCGAAAATGATGCCGACGATTATCGCTCGATAATTGCTTACGCATTATCTAAAAACTTGCGTTGGTCTTATCCGGTTGTCGCGGGGAGAGAAAGCTTTTTCTGGCAGAAAAAAGTTCTGAGTGGTGATTTTAAATCTTTTATTAAGGATATTAAAGAAGCAGGATTTGTTGGTGTTTATGTTGATCGTGATCAATATAGTCAGGAAAATAATGCCACGAAATTGATGGGTTTGGAATCGAACTTAAAGGTTCTTACTAAAGTTCCAGCACTGGTTTCGAAAAATAAGAAGTTGGTTTTTTACCAGATTTGAAATCCCTCCTTTGAAAAAGGAGGTGTCGCGCCGCATGGCGTGACGGAGGATTTACTTGAGTTTCGGGGAATTTTTTTAGACTATCCGTAACTCTAGTAAATCCTCTGGCGCGATGCGCCACCTCCTTTTTCAAAGGAGGTGAAACTACTAAATATTTTGAAATGAAGTTAATAAAAAATTGTTCCACCTATCTCATCGCGCCGATTTTAGCGGTTATAAGCTTCGCGATTGTTTTTCAAATTTGGAAAATCGATTTAACTGTTCCAGCATTTGGCTACGATACCGATGCCGTACTTTTCCTTTTTTACATCAAAAATATTATCGACACTGGTTGGATTTTCACCAATAACTACGTGGGTTTGCCGCATTTAACCGAAGTGTTTAGTATTTATGATTTCCCAATTCAGTCCGATCTTTTTGATCTCGCGGTCTTCAAACTTTTTTCTTATTTCACCAATAACGCGGCATTAATTGCTAATCTGTTTTTTATCCTGTCTTTCGCACTAATCGCTGCGACATCTTTTATTGTTTTGCGCGTTTTCAAAGTCAGCATTTTCACTGCAACAATCATCAGTGTGATCTATGCTTTCCTGCCTTATCACATGTTGCGCGGCGTTTGGCATTTATTCTTATCCAACTACATGATTGTGCCATTTGCGGTGATGGTGGGTTTGTGGATTTCTTCCGACAAGCTGGGAATTTTTGGTGTAAACGACAAACAACAATATTGCGTAAAGTGGAATAAATATTTTTTCATCTCGGCCTTGGTGTCAATATTAGCAGCGATGAGCGGTGTTTATTATGCCTATTATTCTTGCGTGATTTTTGTCTTTGCATGGTTTTTGCGATCATTCAAAAAAGGCGGATTTTTAAATAAAGGCACGACTGAACCATTATTTTTATGTGTGATAACTTTGGTAACTTTAGTTGCTCTTTTTCTGCCAACTTTCATTTATCAAATTCAGCACGGATACAATCCAATGGTGGGTGGAAGAAGTGTGATTCAAAGTGAATATTATGCGCTTCGTATCATCCATTTGTTAATGGCGCTTTCTAGTCATCATATCGAAGCGCGTTCTAACTTAAGAAGGAATTTCAATTTATTGGTGGAAGCAAAGGCCGAAAGAGCGTCAGCAACCCGTG
>JACCDX011159001.1_pt1 | contig 25072 bp, 25 predicted proteins | sample 7449681 | NCBI WGS metagenome assembly JACCDX01 (sample SAMN15323450, study PRJNA562643) | freshwater metagenome | isolation source: river surface water | place: USA:Blue River Watershed | collected 2017-08-18
AAACAAATTAAATAATTAAATTTTATTTAAAATAATTCAACTTAAAAAAACAAATTAAATAATTAAATTTTATTTAAAATAATTCAACTTAAAAAAACAAATTAAATTTTATTTAAAATAATTTAATTTAAAAAAATATCAAATTTTAATTACTTTTGTATTTGCGATAATAATAATAAAAAACAGAAAATGCTATTAGAGCTAAAGCAAACCAGAAAAGAATAAATAAAAATTCATTATTTACTTTTGTTTTAATTTGATTCATTTTAATTTTTTGAGTCATAGTTGTTATTTTATCATCTAATTCTTTTAATGTATTTTGATTAGTATCTAATTTTTCATCTGTTTTTAAAACATTATTTTGCATATAATTCATCATTAAATTATAAAAATCAGATTTTTGTTGTTCTAAGTCACTAGAAGCACCTTCAAATTTTTCTTTATAAATATCAGCTTCAGTTGTAGGTTCACCAACATAAACATTTGATACTTTTTTCCATTTTTTAATATCATCAACATCCATTTTTTTAACAGCTTCACTCCATTTTTTAGGAGTAAAAACATATAATTGATTTCTTAAATTTTCTAAAGGATAACTATTTGAAAACCAAATAAATCTATAAGCACCTAATTCACAAGCTTTTTGTTTAGCTTCTTCAATCATATAATATTTTCCTTGAACAAAAATACCATATTGACGAATATCATTTTCTTCAATATAATCACCAAAAGGGTTTTTGTGTTCATGAATTTTCCAAGTACATGGTTTTTCAGAACCTGATTGAAAATATTCGTATTTATTAAATTCTACCATAGAACGAGCTTCTTCATCATTTAAATCTTGACCAGTATTCATCTTAAATTTTATTTTTAATTTTTCACTTCTTATTTTGTTTAATTCTTCTTCTTTATTATCTAACATTTTATTATAATCTTGTACTTCATCTTCTTTCTTTTTTTGTATTAATTGTTTATAAATATCAACATCATCAACAATTCTAGGTACTTTATATACAGGTTGAACACAATCTTCAGGTTTAACATTTTTATCCAATAATTCTAAATATTTAAAATTTCCAGGATTTGAATTATTTGTATCAAAATAAGCTGCTGTACATTTTGATTGAAAACGAGAATCTTCAATATTTACTGGACATTTAATTTCAATTTTTAATTTATTAATTTGTTTTGGATCAAAAGGTATATTAAATTTATTTTGTAAATCTTCATTTTCACATGAATATTCAACATCTAATGAAAATTTACCTCCGCAAACTTTTTCATTACTTTTAACAAATGATTTAAATGTTTTATTTGGTATTAATATACAATTTTTTTGATCATCAACACATTTTAAATCAAAAAAATCTTTTGAAGGCATAGCCATTAAAACTTCCTTATCACATTTTAAATAAACATTAATTGTATTTGGATCTACAAATGCATTCTTTTTATTTTTAAAAACCATATAATTATAATGAAAACCATTTTTATTTTTTTGTCTTCTTACAAAATCAATACAGCTTTTCATTGATTCATGATCTTCATTTGATTTTGAATCTATTTTATCAAATTCATTATATTTTGAAGTATTTAAACAACCCATATATAATAATTTCTTATTATCTGGTATACATTCATGTTTTAATGTTTTATCATTAAATGAACAAAATTCTCTTTGCAAACAATCATTATCTAAATTACAAATTCTAACTTGAACAGTTTGAGGATCTTTTGGATTAGGAAAATTCATCATATTTGATATTATATAATTACTCTATTAATACAATATATTTTTTGATTTTTTTTTGTTCTTTTTTATTTTAAAGAACTTTTTTCTTTAAAATTATTATAAAAAATTTATCTAAATGAATTATGAATATATTTTTATATACTTTTAATTATTTATATTTTTTATAATCCATTTGTATATACATTATCACCAACTAAAGGTGCTCTTGATACTTTAATTGGTTTACTATCAAATATATTTACAATTTCTTCTTCTTCTTGTGTTTCTATATCAGTTGTTCCAAATTGACGGTTTTCAAATCTTTCAGATGAACTTCTTGTTTCTGGAAAATCACTATAATTTATACTATAATCAGGATAATCAATTCTTTCACGATATTTACCAGAATTTTCTCTTGTATTAGGAGGATATAATAATTGATTTGGACTTGAACCATCTTGATAATATAATCCTTGTTTTTCTACTTCTTCTGAATAAACACCCTGTTCTTCTTCCATAACTGTTAATTTACCTGAATCATTTGTATTTGAAGATGAAGATGAAGCACCTGTATCAGTTGGACATGAACAATTATTTTGTACCCAAGTATTATATTTATCTTGACTGAGTTGACCCCATTTAGAATTGATTTCATCTGTTTTCTTTTGAAGTTCAGAACCAATTCCTGCTAAAAAGTTCATTGAAAAAATATTATTTATTGATTCTTGAAGATACATTACATTATATATATAAAATATTACTAAAATGTAAATTACAATTAATAAAACACCAATACTTCTTAATAATCCAGGATTCATTGTATTTTTACCATATAAATAAATAGTTAAAAATAATAAAGCTCCAAATAAAATTGAAGCTGATAAAGCACGAATACCAGTTTCATAATTAGATGTTTGTACCATATTATCTTCAATAAGTCTTTCTTTTGAAAAAATATTTGTTTGAAGTCTTTCTAATTCAGCAAATTGTTTATTTAAATCCTTATTTTCTAATTGCAATAACTCTTCAGTTTTCAATTGATATTCTCTTCCTAAATTTGCATTAAGTAAATTATCATTAGCAGTATCAATTTTACCTTTTATATTATTATTTGTATTTGTTAAATTAAAATTATCACCATTTAAGCGTGGATTAGTATAACCACCATTATTTAAAAAATGTTCATAATTAGTAAAATGGTCAAATTTTAATGCATTTAAATTAATATTTAAATTTTTACCATAACTAATTAATTTATCCATATTAGGTTTATAAAATTTATCTTTTGATTTTTTTGAAATATTTGGATAAGGATAACTCATTTTTAATTTATGCTTCTATTTAAAAATAAGATAATTTATAAAAAAATAATTTATTTATTATATAATTTAATTTTGATTTTTCTTTATTTTATAATACTTTTACACAATTTGTACTTAAATAATTATTAAAACTACTTGATGTTGGATCCATTTCAGATTTAATATTACTATTAGTATCAGAAGAACAAATATATCTACCACTTTCTTTATATCCACTCATTTCACTACATGGTATTGTTGTGAATAAATTATTTTTACCATTCATTGGAATTCCACTAAAGTTAGGGTCAGTACTAGGTACTTTGAAATCACATTGATAATAAGTAGCACCATTTTTAGATATATGTGAGAAAAAAGGTTGTGGTCTTAAATCAACATTTTGTTGATTATATTTTTCAGGATAAGGATTGTTTACAGAAGTATCTCCATTTAACCAAACATTTGCAGAAGATTGTCTATTTAGTACTGGAACAGGAAGATTTTGTATAACACCATAACCTTCTTCTTCTTCAGATATAGGACAACCAGTAGGACATTGATAATTATTTTCAATTCCAATTAAAGTTCCTATTTTACTCTTAAGTTCATCAGCAACAGCTACTGAATATTTACTTAAAGCATCAGATGGATCTTTTATAATATAATAATAAATATAGAATAAGTAAAATAAAAATAAAAATACTGATATTATCATTAAAGTTTTACCAGGTAATTTTCCAGTAGCATTCATTGTAAATAAAGCAAAATAAATAATTACTAACAAAATAGTAGTCACTAAAACACTAATTGTTTTATCTTTTTTGTTTGCATTATCAATATTTTGAACAATTAATTCTTCTTTACTCATTATACCCTTATCTAATAATCCAGTTGTTATATAATTATTTTCAAAATTTTGGTCATATTTTAATAATAATTTATTTGTTATTGCATTTAAATTAGTATCACTATTTACTGACATTTGTTAATATTATCTCTACATTTATATTATATTTTTTAAATCAAATATAAATATTCAAAAAAAAGTATAAAATTTTTTATTATTACATTTATTTATTAGATGTTTTTGATTGTTTTGAAAAGAAAACATATGTTGTTAAAGTTATAATTAAAATTAAAAGAATAACAGCTAGTAATGTATAAATTATTTTTTTCTTATACATATTTCTTTCTTCCGCTAATTGTAACATTCTAGCACGAGTTAATACTAATTGAGTTTTTTCAGCTATCTCTGCTTCTTGTTCTTTTTGTCTCAATTGTTTTTGTGCAAGAACTAAATTTTTAGCATCATATGTTCCTGTTACACTATCATCTAATGAATTAATACTATTATTTATATTAGTTGCATAATTTGATACTTGAGTTAAATCTAAACCAGTTGCCATTTTATATAATTTCTAATATTAAATATGATTTTTTATTTAATAAAAAAAAAATCTTTACTTAATTTTAATATAAATTATAAAAATTATTATTAATAATAAAATTAAAATTAAACAAATTTCCTTTTTATTTGATATTTTCTTTAACATATTTTTATTTTCAAAACCTTCTTTATCACTTCCTATTAACACAGCTTTTTCAGCTTTTGGTATCTGACTCAATAATATATTTCCTTCAGCTGTATCAGTTAATTCTTTTTTAATTTCTTCAATTTTTATACTATTTTCAGTATTAAATCTATTAAATTTATTATCGTCAGCTTCTAATTTTTTATTTATATCAAAATAATTTTGTAAATTAACAAGATAATTAGTATAATCACCTTGATATTTATCCATAGATTTACTTGATATAGTTTTACCAATTTTATTTTTATCAATTCTTTCGGATTCATTTAATATTTTTCCTTTACCAAATGAATTAACTTTTGACCATACACATTGAGCATTTAAATCAATATAATCATTCCCTTTATTATTTTTAATTTGATTAAAACAATCTCTAATATCTAATTTATTTTCACCAAAAGCACTTTGAAATCTCTTATTAATACAAAATTTTTGTACATTTTTTTTTTGAGTTGAATTTAAACTGTTATAATTATATTTTAAATCAGTTTTAATACCACTATGATATGAATTTTGTTTTGTATTTAAAGAAGATGGATATCCTTTATATAAAGTACAATTTTTATTATTTTTATTATATGTAAATGATGTACAACTATTATTCGAAGTACAATTTAATTTACATTCTTCTAAATTAGAAACTGTTTTTGATTCTATTGTATCAATTTTATTAAATGTTGTATTATCAAAATTTTTATAATTTGAATAAGGACAAAATATATCATAATACATATCGTTATTAAAATTGCTAGAAGCTAATGCATAAACTATTGGTTTAGGAGGTGGAGGAGGTGATTTTTTTTTCTTTTCAATACCAAATGTTTTATTAAATCCTTTTGACATTTTTTTTTGAGCTTTTTTTCCTAAAACAGCTTTTTCAGCTTTTACTATTCCTTTTTGAATAGATTTACCAATACTCTTAAAAGTAGTTTTTTTTTTAAAATTTTCAATTATATCATAATTTTCATTCATTTTATAAATATTTTACTTCTAAAATAAAATTATATTTTAATTTAAAAAAAATAAGTATTTTAAAAACTTAAAATATATAATATATTTATAATTATCTATATTTAAAATGTCTGATAACAAAAAAGAAAAAATTTTATTTTTCTTAAACAAATTATTAATTATTTATAAAAAAGATCCTTTGAAAAAATTTCAAACAAAAGCTTTAATAAATGGTATAAATGTTTTAGAAAATTATAATGGAATTATATTAAATGGTAATCAACTTCAAAAAGATTTAAAAGGAATTGGTAAAGGTTTAGGAGAAAGAATTGATGAAATATTAAATACTGGAATCTTAAAAGAATGTGAATCTAATAATAACAAATTAGATATTTGTGATTTATTTAAAACAATAACAGGAGTTGGTGATAAAAGAGCAGAAGAATGGTATGAATTAGGATTTAGAACTTTAGATGATATAAAAAAAGGAATTGAAGAAAATAAAATAACTAGTACACATCATATAAATTTAGGGTTAAAATATTATGAAGATTTAAAAGAAAGAATACCAAGAAATGAAATCGATAAAGCAAAAAAAATAATTGAAAAATCATTAAAAAAAATAGACAAAGATTTAATTTTTGAAATATGTGGAAGTTATAGAAGAGGTCAAGAATCATCAGGCGATATTGATGTTATTATAAGTAATCCAAAATATAAAAATAATATTAATGATCAAAATTATTTGAAAAAAATTGTAGAATTTTTAACAAATGAAAAATTTATTATTGATCATTTAACTGAAAAAGGTGATAAAAAATATATGGGATTTTCTCGAATTAATAAAAATTCTAAAGCAAGACGAATTGATATTCGTGTTTTTGATTATGAAAATTATTGGGCAGGAATTCTTTATTTTACTGGTAATAAAGAATTTAATGTAAAAATAAGAAATAAAGCTTTAGAATTAGGTTATTCTTTAAATGAATATGGTTTAACTAATAAAGATAATAATCAAAAAATATTTTTAGAAAATGAAAATCAAATATTTGAATTATTAAAACTACCTTATTCAAGTCCATTTGAAAGAAATATTAAATAGAAAAAAATATAAAATATAAAATTAATTAATTATTTAGTTTTTTAAAAGAACATAAAACTTTTAAGATCCAAATGATTAAAATATTTAATTATTAATAAAATAATAATAATAGATACAATAACCATAATAAATCTTCCTAAATTAGTTTTATGTTGATTTTCAAAAGTTTCTTTAATATCATTTGTAAAATTATCAAGTACCATACTTTTAAGATATGGACAATTTTTACAATAAGGACAATTATTTGAACAATTGCAGTTTACTCCATAAGGACATTGTTTACAGAAAGGACATCCACCACGATGAGGACAAAACATATTTTGAAAATTTTCAGGTTTATTAAATTCATCAATTTTATCTTTAGGTTCATTAAAAACAACTGAGTTCTTACCATTCATTAAATCATCATTTTCAAAATGTTCAACTGGATTTTCGTAATCAGACCATGATTTATCAACACCTGAATCAAACATAGTTATATTAGGCATCTTTCCTAATTGTATATCAGGATTAAATTCTGGATAAGGTACATTTTTAGGAAAATCACTTATAATTGGATCATTTGTACATTCTCTTTTATTCATTTTTTCTTCATATTCTTGAGCAGTTAATGGTTGCATTGGGTTCATTACTTTATAAGGATATACATAAGTAGGAAGTCCATTTGGTGTAAATCTTTGAGGTTCCATATAAGTTTGATAATTTTTATCTTGTTGTATTTCCCAATCAGGTTGTGGATAAAATGTATTTTTATCAAAAATAACTTCTGGTTGTTGCATTTGAAGTTCACTTGGGAAAATATCTCTTGGTTGAGGTACTGTTTTTACAAAAGGAATTGTTGGTTTAGGTTTATCACTATTACCAAAAAATTCACCATCTGTATTTTGAACAGGTGGTACAACCTTATATATTTCTTTTTTCTTAAATTGTTTACTTTGAGGGGGTAATTGTTTATAATTAACACCAAATTGATTTCCTCTTGCATAATTTGAATTATCACTTCCACCTGCTTCGTTACATACTAAACCAACAACTCCTTGACCATTACTAGTTGTTAAATAACAGGCATCTTTAGTATAAGGTAAAGTATTAGTAAAAGGACATTCAGGACCTTGATAAGGAACATTTAATTGTTGAGAACGAGGAGCTGGTGGTAATTCGTTACAATATTGTACTTTATCATATTTAATATTAGGATATGGATTTAAAGGAACAGCATAAGGAGCTTTTCCATAATTTACACCTTCAGGAGCGGATGGAGCAACAGAACCTAAAATAGGAACAGGTAAAATATTAGAATGAGTATCAGATATATCATCATAAGAATATTTTAAATTTTTTTCATTATATTTTGGATTTAAATTTGGATTAATAATGTTAGACATTTTTCTTTACTTCTATTTACTATTTATATAAAAAAATTAAATTTATTTTTTTATAATTTTATTAAAAATATTTTTTATGTAAATTAATTTTTTATTTTTTTAAATTAAGAATAAAAAGGAGATTTGAAAAGAACATTGGTTCTTTTCTTATTTGACTAATCTATAATAATAAGTAAAACCTGATACATTAGAAATTCTTTCTATTTTACAAATTTGACCTGATTTCATACCATAATATTTAGCAACAGGGTCAGTTTTTAAAATTCTAGGAAGTTCACTTTTATTAAAATTTAATTGTTTTTCCTCTTCTTCTGATAAAATAGAATGTTTAGGAACCAAAATATGATGAGTTATATTAAAAACAAGATTTTCTTGTAAAAATATTTCAACATTTTTATAATTTGGTTTTTGTAATTCTTTTGTAACCATTGCATTTTCTTTTTCTTTAAGAATTAATGTGACGAAAATATTATCATCTTGATATTTTTCAATAATTTTTGTCATTAAATCTTTTAAATTATTTTTACTAAAACTTTTACCATAATAAAAATGTAAATAAACTTTTTTATTTTTTTCAGTATCATGAATATAAATATCAATATTATTTTCATTGTACTGAACTTTAAATTGTTCAAATGTAATATTTAATTCAACAGGTACATTTAAACCTCTATCTCCAATCATTTCTAAAGCTGTTTTACGAACTTTAAATAATCTATCTTGTTCTTGAAAATCCATTTTTTTTCTTTATATCTATTAATTTATATTATTTTAAATTAAATTATTTAAATAATTTTTATAAATTTAAAAATCATTTTTTTTTTCATTTTACTATTTAAATTTATATAATTAAATTATAAAAATAATCATAAAATAATATGACCAAATGATAAACTAATAATTAGGTTTAAAAATAAAAAAATTAATGAAAATATATATCAGAAAAAAATGAATATAGATAATGAAAATAAATCAAATATTTTACAAATCCAAGTTTATGATAATTTTACAATAGATTATAATAAATATCCAAGAAAAAATACTTCAAAATATGAGACTGATAAAGTGATAATACAATTTATGATGAATCAAGATTATTTAGAAAAAGTAGCAAAATCTTATACAACAGCAATTCAATTTTTTAATGAATGTAAAGAATATTATTTTATTTTAAAATCATTAGATGGTAAAAATAGTAAAAGATATTCAGCTAAAGAATTAATGTTTATTATAAATCAAATAAGTTTATATTCACAAAAAAATCCAGATATTTATTCTATTCAAAAATATTTAAGAAATTTTCATCCATTAGATCAATTATATTATGTTTTAATTAAAAATAAAGAATTTTATTTAGAACTTTTTAGAAATGTGACAGATGCTAAATATGCTTTTTTTGAAAGAAGAGAGATTAATTATAAATTTTTTATACCTTTTGATTTTTATGGAGACATAAAACAATTAAATTCTATAAAAGGACAAGTTTATACTGCAATCGAATTATTAGAAATAAATGCATATACACAATTTTTAGTTAAAAATAAAATTATTAAAAATTTACCAGAACCATTATTTGTAAGAAACTATTTTGATATTGATAATTATATTAAAAAATCAGATAATAATAATAATAATAAATTAAAACAAAATAAAAAAGAAAATAAGCAATCAAATAATATAAAAAATGAAGAAAATAATAATAAAGAAAAAAATAAATCTATATTTATTGAAAAAATAAAGACTATTGAAAATGATTTTTTAATGGATTTAAATAAAATAATAGAAGAATCAAATAATACTGAAGAAAATATATCATCAAATTTTAAATTTGAAAATAATGAAGATATTGAAAATATAGAACAAGAATATAATTATGATATAAATTTTTATAATGAAAATGAAAATGAAGACATATATGATTTAAATAATAATTTAAATGAAAATATAAAAATATATAAAGAAGAAAATAAAAAAGAAAAAAAAAATAAAAAAGAAAAAAAAGAACTTAAAGAACTTAAAGAACTTAAAGAACTTAAAGAACTTAAAGAATATAAAGAATATTATTCAAATAAAAAACAAGAAAATATAGAAAATAATAAAAATTGTGAAAATCCAGAAAATGATATAAAAATAATTTATTTTCATAAATAAAAAATTAAAAATTAAGAATTAAAAATTAAGAATTAAAAAGTATTTTTTTAAAAAAATATATTCTATCTTTAGTAGAATATAACACAATGAGTACAACTGATTTATTAAATGGTCCTGTAGATGCAAATTTAACTTATAATATTAAAAATAATTGTAGCATTTTTAATGTAGTCGGAAATACAACTGCAAAAATTAATTATTATCGTTCTGCTTTATTAGCAATTGCATGGAACGCACCTAATTTTCTTAATATTGTATTAGATTTTAGAAATTTATCACGTTCATATTATAATCAAACACCAAAACGATTCTGTTCAAGTGTTAAATTTGATGGTGTACAATATTTTCAAGGTAAATATGCAACTGTATATCTTCCCCAACCAGGTGGTATGATTCCTAACTCCATTCCTTATGTTGAATATAACGGTACAACTAAAATTAATATGTTAAGAATTTTAGGTCCTAATGCTCTTCCTGTATGTTGGTCAAATGTAGTTTATAATAATGGTGTTTGCAAAAATGATGCTACTTTTGATCCGTCTGTTTTATCAGATAATGAAAAAGTACTCTATTATTATATCAAACATGCTGATTTTTTCACTAAAATGCTTGATATTATGACTAGATCTTTCTTTTATTGGAGTGAATTTATTTATTTCAATTACACTGCTGTATTCCCTGCAGATTTGTATCCTGGAAATAAGGATGATAGAACTATTTTATTAACTGGTGAATTCTTAAAAGCTGTTTATTCACAATATCTAAGAGAAAGTAGATATGGTAACCCATACGGTTATAAATTACCTTGTCCAAGAGTTATTAATCCTAACTATGTTCTTCCAGTTGTAAATAAATCAAAAGCTCAATTAGTAAGATATATTAATGGTAATACTGATTCATTCCCTATTTAATTTAATAAAATAAATTAATTAATATTTTTTTATAAATTATTTTTTATATAATTTTTATATAAAAATCAAAATTTAATTTTAATTTATATTTATAAATTCCTAAAAGAAAGTTTATAATTCTTTAAATATTTTTTAAAAAAATATAGAAAAATATATAAATTAAAAAAATGAAAAAAATAGTTGTTATAGGTGATGTTATGATAGATAGATATTATTATGCTAATGTTGAAAGAATATGTCCTGAAGCTCCCATACCAATTTCAAATATTTATAAAATTGAAAATAAGTTAGGTGGAGCAGCTAATTTAAGTTTAAATATAAAAAATTTATTAGACAATCCACAACAATTATTATTAATTAGTGTATTAAGTGATGATGATGAAAGTAAAATTATTGAAAAATTATGTAAAGAAAATGATATTAATTCTTTTTTTATAAAAGATAGAAATAGGAAAACAACAATAAAAAATAGAATATATTCAAATGAACAAATGATTAATCGTTTTGATATAGAAGATAAAATAGAAATTGATTTATCATTTCAAAATAATATTATGGATTATATATCAAATAATTTAAATAACAAAATTGAATATATAATTATATCTGATTATAACAAAGGAGTTTTAACTGATTATTTTTGTTCTTGTTTAATTGATTTTTGTAATCAAAATAATATTTTAACCTTTGTTGATCCAAAAGTCGATAATTATTTAAGATATCAAAATTGTTTTTTAATAAAACCAAATCTTAATGAAGCTAGAAATATGTATTCATATATTGTAAAAAAAAATAATATTAATTCTGATTTTAATATTAATAATGTTCTTTTTAATTTATATGAAAATATTAAATGTAAATATATTATTTGTACATGTGGTAAAGAAGGTATGATATACTATACAAATTTAACTTTACAAAATATTAAACATCCTAATCTTAACGACATTATAGTTAAAGATGTCACTGGATGTGGTGATGTTGTTTTTGCTGTATTAATATCTCAATTTTATAAAACAAATAATTTATTTAATGCACTACAAATTGCAAATTATATAGGAGGATTATCTGTTCAAAATATAGGAACTTATATTTGCAATAAAAATGATATTGATGACTACTTAAAAAAAGAAAATGAACCAATTAAATTAGAATATAAAACTATTATTTATAAAAATAATGATAACTTAATATTTAATTTTATTATTAATCAAATAAAAAAAAATAAACAAAAAATTATTTTTACAAATGGTTGTTTTGATATTTTACATTTAGGACATCTTGAATTATTAAAATATTCAAAATCTTTAGGTGATTATCTTATAGTTGGTTTAAATTCTGATTCATCAATTAAAAAATTAAAAGGTGATAAAAGACCTATTTATAATCAAGATTATCGTTCTAAATTTTTATCATTTTTTGATTTTGTTGATTTAATAATTATATTTGACGAAGATACTCCTGCCAGATTATTAGAAAAAATTAAACCAAATATTTTAGTTAAAGGAGGTGATTATACTTTAGATAAAATTATTGGAAAAGAATTTGTTGATGAGGTTAAAATATTTAATTTTGTAGAAAATTATTCTTCTACAAATATTATATCAAAAATTAATAGTATTTAATAATTTATAATTTATTTTAAATATATAAAAATTATTATTAATCACTATCTTCTTCTTCACATTTAAAATAATTATTATCATTTTTTTCTTCTTCATTATTATTTATAAACTCATATTTAATCGTCTCTGTTTTTCTTTTTTTATTCTTTCCTTTTAATTCTGTAATATATATTATTTTTATTGGCTTAAATTTAATAATATGTTTACATATAGGAGGTGAATATTTTGAATAAATGAATCCATTACATGTACAAGAATTATCATTTAAATTTATAGTATACACTTCTTTTGATGTTTCACTTTTAATTTTATAGATTCCATTATTATTATAATTCATATTAATATCTTCTGAATTATTAGAATTATCTGAATCATCATCATCATCATCTTTTTCATATTCTGATTCAAAATCACGATCATCGTCACAAAATACTTTTTCAAAATCATTATCTGAGTTTTGTTCTTCTGAGCTTTCAATCTTTAATTTCATTTTTTCCATAAAGTTATTATTCATTTTAAAATCATTATAAGATTTTGACATTTTTTCTCTTAAATTTATCATTCTTTCAATAACCGAAAAAACATATTGATTATTTTGATTTAAAATTATTTTTTTATTTTTTATAGATATATATTTTTTTTTTTCCATTTTTTTTATTATTTGGTTCATTTCAAATATTTCATTAAACCTTTCATATTTATTTATACCTTCTTCAAAATATAAATTTTTATGTAAATATGATAAAATTAAATCTTTTACACTAAATTCTTTTTCAATATTTAATATTAAAAAATAAATAATATCCTCTCTGATTGTAAAAAATTTACCACTCATTTTTTGATTTTATAAATTTTAATTTATTTTCTTTAAGTTCATATTAATAAAAAATTAATATAAATAAAATATTAATTATAAATCGTTTAATTTTAACTTAAAAAAACTTTAGAAAAAGAAGATAATAAAAATGAATTTTAATTTTGATAAAAAATGGATAATTATATCACTTATTATTATTATAGTAGTTGTGATTGGTTATTTTATCTATAAATATTTTATTAAAAAAACATCAACACCAGAAAAAATTAAAAATGAATCTGAAAATAATCAAAATAAAAAAGAAGATTTTACTAATTCCATAATTGGAAAAGACCCTCCTATTAGAAAATCAATTGATTTAAATGATACATCAAATTATGTATACTTCGATATGCAAATTGGAAATGAGAAACAAGGAAAAATAATTATTCAATTATTTGATGATGAAGTTCCTAAAACTTGTAAAAATTTTAGAACTTTATGTTGTAAAAATATTTTAAATAATGGTTCAAAACCATCATATGTTGGTTCTAAATTTCATAGAGTAATTCCTAAATTTATGATTCAAGGAGGTGATATTACAAAAGGAGATGGAACAGGAGGTTATAGTATTTATGGTGAAAATTTTGCAGATGAAAGTTTTGAATTGAAACATAATCAACCTGGTTTATTATCTATGGCTAATGCTGGACCCAATACCAATAATTCACAATTCTTTATAACAACTGAAGCTACACCATGGTTAGATGACAAACATGTTGTTTTTGGTATTGTTTTACAAGGGTTTGATATTGTACGTAAAATTGAAAATATTGAACGTAACACTGAAAATGATTGTCCTTTAGTACCATGTAGAATAATAGATTCTGGATTAATGAGTAAAGATGAATATGATAGTATTTATAATGTAGATGAAGATGATGAAAATGAAAATGAAGAAAAGAAAGATTAAAAAAATGATTAATTATTATTTTTAAATTTAATTTATTAAATTAATAATAAATTATTAAAAAAAACGTAAACTTTTATTTTTAAACGTAAACTAAAATAATATTATTATTATCTTACTTATCTAATTGATAAAATACTGTCTTTTGTGGAAAAAGACACTATGGATAATAAAATATCTAATTCTCCAAATAAAAATATTCATTTAAGACAAATATGGGAAAATCATATTCATTATGGATATATTTTACCTAATTTGAAATATAAAGAAAATAATGATTCTTTTTATTTTTCTAGTGAAAAAGGTATAAATTTTTTAAATGAATTTTGTACTGATATTAATTTGAATTTATATGAAAAAAGAAATTTTATTAGAGTTGTTATTAAAGAATTTAATTTAATTTTGAACAAAAATGAACAAAAAATCTATAATATTCAATACCAGTTATGTAAAGTTGAAAGAGATGATGGGGTTTTATGTATTGTAGGTATTCCAGATTTTTTATATTTTAATAACTATATTTTGAATAAAATAGGTAAATGTATAGAAATGCATATTTTAAAGATTGATAATAAAAAAGTTTTTAATTTAAATTATATTTTTGAAAGAAATTTTGAAGATGAAAACAATGAAAATAGTGAAAATATTAATAATATTCAAAATGAACAAAATTTTACAGATTTTAATAAAATAAGTGAAAATATACAAGAAAGATTAAATAAAATAGATTCTATAAAATTAAAACCTATTCCTTTCTAATATATTAATATTATTAATATATTAATATTAATATTATTAATATAAATATTATTATTTATTTTTTAATTATTTAATTATTTAGTTATATTATAAAATATTTTAAATTTTAAATTTTAATTTTTATAATAAATAAATATCATTATAATATTAGAGAATTATATTATAACAATGAATTTTTTACAAGATAAAACATTATATTATTCAATGTTATTATTTGCAAATTTTTTAATATGTTTTTCAGTTATTCCTTTAGTTTATGAAACTACTATGTTAAAAATGACAATTAATATACCATTTTTTTCATTAGTTTGTTTAGGTGTTGCATTTATTATTTTTATGGCAGTATCTGTATTAAGAAAATATTGGGTTCATGTATTTATTTACACTATTGCATTTGTTGGAGTTATAATTTTATTCATGAATAAAATTCAATATGATAAAAATAATTTGAATATAAAAAAAGAAATAATTGAATTAGAATATAAAACAATAATAAGTGAAGAATCGGATGAATAATATTATTTTTTTTGTAAAATAAATAAAAATATATTATTTTCACCAAATAAAATAAAGTTTTTTTTCAAAAATAATGAAGAATTTATTTTTTTATATAAATTTTCTATTTTTAGTAATTCTTCATTTATCTCAACTAAATTTTTTAATTTTCCTATTGGTAATTTTGTTATTTTTTTTATTAAATTTGTTCTTATAAAATTTTTTCTGTTTTTTTTATTTTCATGTTGATTACAAACACTGTGATAAAAATATATTTTACCATTTTTATTTAATAAATTATAAAAATTTTTTAACAAATCTATTAAATTATTTTCATAAATTGATGAATGATGAATTATAATAAAATCAAATTTATTGTTTTCATCAGTATTTATAATAAATGGATTCATTGTTATAATTTTTATATTATTTTCATTTTCTTCATTTTTAATATCATTAATTAATTTATTTTCATATATATTTTGTTCATTATGTAAAGTTATATATGTATTATATTTTTTTATTATATTCCTAAAATTTATAAATGGATTAAAAGAACCATTGTTTAAAATTAATATTTTTTTATTTTTATATTCATTTATTAAAAAATCATTTTGTTCATTTTTTTCAATTTTTATTATTTCATTTTTTATTTTATTTTTTTTATTATCTTTTTTTTTTATTTTATTATCATTTTTATTATCATTTTTATTATTATTATTATTATTTATAATATTTAAATCGTCATTTACTTTTTTCAATTCAAAATCTTCTAAATCAATATCGTCATCATCATTTATTTTATATTTTTTTTTTAAAAAAACTGATTTTTTTATATTATTTATTGCTACTTTTCTAGAGTTGTTGTGTGATAATTGTTTTCCTTGTATTTCGCTTTGTAAAACATATTCATTTTTATTTATTAAGTTAGTAGAGTTTTCTATTTTGATAGAATTAGAATCAGATTCAGACTCAGATTCACTATTAGATAAAGAAGATATATCATCATTATCTGAATTTAATTCATTTATTTGTTTTGTATTAAAATTATCATTAATAAATAATTCATTTTTTAATAAATTTTCAAAAGCTAAATTATAGAAGTTTTCAAAAAAAAAATTATCAATATTTTTTTGTTGTAAAAAACTTATATTCATTTCTTATTTAAAGATATGAAAAAAAGATCTTGTTTTAAATTTGATTTTAATTTTTAATTATTAATGTATTATATTTTTTATATTATAAAAAATATATTTTTAAAAAATAGAAAAATGAATTTTGATTTAAATAAATTTATTAATAAATATTCAAATAAAAATTTTATAATTTTATATATAATTGTTTTTGTTATTCTTTTTATTCTTTTTTCTTTTATTAAATTTTTTTCACAATTACCTATTTTAATTTTAATTACTTTTTTTATTAGTTCAATGATTTATAGCAAGATTAAGAAAAATAATGATAATGATAACATTAATAATAATGAAAATTAATTATTTCTTTATTTAGATAAATCACTATACATTTGATCTAATAATGCAAAAATTTTATTTCTTGCATCATCCATTAAATTAATAACATTTTCTAAAGTATTATTATTTTTAAGCTTAAACTTCATTAAAATTTCTTTACGAAGAGGATGTCTTACCACATAACCACTATATTCAACATTTTCATTTAATCCATAGTATTGAGTAAAAACATTACCAAGAGTATCTGTTTCATTATGAACTATTATTTCATGAATATCACCATAAATATCATCTAAATGTATTTCTATTCTTTCATCTCTATTTTTAATATCTTCAATAAATTTATTAATTCTATTTTTCAAAGCTTGAATACCCATTAATACTATATCAGTTTGTTCATATTGACCAATAGTTTCAATAGTCATATTATATAAAACTGGTTGATGATATTTATTAGTCTGAAAACTTCTTTCTTTAAAATAACTTTTTTTCTCTTCTTCACTCATATCTTTTGTATCTACTTCATAACGGGCTTCATCAAATGCAAAAGTATGAACACAAGTACATACTGGACAATGAGCTGAAGTTCCACCATTAACAACACTTTTTTTATTAATTTTACATTCAAAATAAATATTTTGATTATATTTTAAATTAGCAACTAATATATCAGGATAAGGAAAAAAGATATTATTATCTATTTTTTCACCTGATTTTTTATCAGTGACTATAAAATCACGAACATAAACTCCTATAATTTCTTCATCTTCATTCTTTTTTTTACATTCAATATTTATTGAATCATAATCAATATTTTTAAGATCACTTTTAATTGGAACTAAACTTAAACGATGAGATATAAACTCATTATTTAAAACACTTGAATTATCATAAAATGTTGTTTCTAATGGATTAATACACCATGTTTCAATATCTGATAAAATAGTTCTTCTAATGGAATTTACAAGTGAAGTATAAATAAGATCATCTTTGTTTCTAATATCAAAAATGATATAATTATCTTTTTTCTGGATGTTATTTAAAATTGACATTTTAATATTTTATACTACTATTAATTTATTATCTTTTTTTTTAAGTTATTTTTTTTCATAAATCTAAAATCATTTTTTTTTTCATTTAATTAAATGAATTTTTTCAATTTAAAAAAAATAAATAAGGAAAATATTTTAAATCAAAAATAAAATTAAATATTTTAATTTTGTTTATCTATTTAAAAATATTTTTCTCTTAAATTAAATTTTAATTGTTTTTAATTAAATTATTATTGCGTAAATTTTATTATTGATTTTTATTTTAAATAAATAATAAGATTAACAAAATGAGTAATAATGACTATATTTTATTTTATTCAAACAAATGTAATCACTCTAAAGAATTTTTAGTTTTATTAACTAAAGACCCAGAATTAAATAAAAAATTTATTAAAATTAATGTAGATACTAGAGGTGTAAAAATACCTCCTTATGTAAAAAGTGTACCTTCTGCAATTATACCAATGAATGGAAGTCCTTCTTTATTAGTAGGTGTAAATATATTTAAATGGTATGATGAAAATCATAAAATAAATGTTCAATCTGGTTCAATTATGGATTATGACCCAATGGGTATGACAGGATATTCTGACAGTTTTTCTTTTTTAGACGGAAAAAACGAACCTCTTAAAAAAGCTTTTAGTTTTGTAAATGAAAACTTTAATATTCAAACACCTGATGGTAATTCTATGATGGATGATAATCAAGGTGGTCGACGAGGTGGTGGTGGAGGTGGAGGTGGTAATTTTGGAGGATTTGATGATAGAGGAGGTAGAGGTGGAGATAGAGAATCTCATAAAAAAACACAATTAGATATGGAATATGAACATAGAATGAATCAAAGAAAACTTGAAGTACCACTTGGACAACCTAGAATTGGTTAAATTATAAATATTTTTTTTATGAAAATAAAAGGATTTAAAAAAAAATAAATAAAAAATAAATAGATAAAAATAAAATAATAATATAAAAATGGATATTAAAAAGATATTTTTAAAACAAATAGAAGATTTTACAGAAGAAATGATAAATGTTTTTCCTGAAGTAAAATCTTTACAAGTATTTAAAACTCAATATGAAATATTTAAAAGTATGAATTCTACTTTAATTATTGAAAATTTTATTAAATATGTTTTACCTCATAAAGATAAAATTTTAAAAGAAGATGAAGCATTCTTTTTAAATGGAGGTGGTCAAGAAAATGTTAAAGGAGAATTAATGAAATTCGCAAATGTTATGGCTGATATTTGGATGAATAAAATGTCTGATGAAAATAAAGCTATTGCATGGAAATACTTTAAAGTCTTTGTTATTTTATCAGAAAAATATCAAAAAGAAAAAGAAACAAATTAATTATATTAATATTTTTAAACATTTTATTTATATAATTTTTTATATAAATATTCAATTTAAAGAAAATAAAAAATTTAAATTATTTTTTTTGAAAATAAATCCCAAATATCTTGACCTGGTTTTCGATCGAGGTAGAAGTGTGCTTCGTGTGGATGCCCCCCTGAACCATGTTTACTACCAGTAGCTCTTGCTATTTTTTCAGCTAATTCTTTCAAATTAATAGTTGATGTAGGTTTGTGGTTGTCTATTAAAGTTATACTATATGCGTTTTTAGTATATTCGAATCCCCATAAAACAGCAAAGTCTATTGGTGTTCCTTTTCTTTCAAAATTTGTATTTATTTGACGTCCAGTTGGTTTGGTTAAACCTGGGCTATTAAAATTGAGAACACCGACTGAATAGCCTTGAAACTTTGCTGGTTTTGCATTAATTGCAATTTGTTCTTTTAATGATTCGGAAACTTCATCCATATAATGACCAGCAACAATAAAAGCACTTGGATTACCATTTTCAATAACATCCCAAATAGTTTTAAGTATTTCTTTAGGATCTTTTCTTAAAAATTGCTTATTATGAGTAAATCGATGTCCAATATATAAAGTAAATAAATTCATATAATTTGTATATTTACCTAAACCTAATTTGCTATCAGATATATCAACAATTTTTATTAATTGAGGTACTTTTTCCTTGGGATAAAAGAATTTAAATACATTTGCACAAGCAGCATGATTTGAACCTATAAAAATTTTATTTGTTTGAATAACATTATGTGCATGATGGTCATCAATAATAAAAACATTTTTAGCTATTTTTTGCATTGATTTTATATATTCAGGTGCATAATCAATATCTATTATTAAAACATTTCTATCCTTATATAAATGTTCTTGAGAAGGATGAATCGATGTGTATCCAAATCCTTTTTTTGGTTTATCTGGGATTATTTTAAAATTATTTAATTTATTACTATTATTTTTATATAATTCGGAATAAAAATGATAAGCAACTGCGGCGCCGAAAATGCCATCGTTATTTTCATTGTGATAAACAATAGTATCAATAGATTCTATGTCACTTTTAGTCATATTATCTCTAAATTTAAGAATTTCACCGAATGAATTATCATATTCTTCATTTAATTTCTTTTTTTCATTAGCATTTAAAGATGAACTCATTAAATCTTTACCTTTTAAGCATTTTTCGAGAATTTTATCAAAATCAATTTTACCTGATTCTTTATGAATATTTGATAAATTTACTTCATTTTCATCTTCTGTCTCATATTCAGTATCACTTGAATCTTCTTTTTTATTTACTTTTTTATTATTATCTTTTTCGACACTTTGTGTCTTTGGGGTCTTATTGACCTTATTATTTTCTTTTTTATTTTCTTTTTTATTATTTTCTATTTTATTATTTTCTTTCTTATCTTCTTTCTTATCTTCTTTCTTATCTTCTTTTTTTTCATTTTCATTTTCATTTTCATTTTCATTTTCTTTTTCTTTTTGCTCTTTTTTTGTTTTTTTTGCTTTTATAACTTTTTCAGATTTCTTGGATTTGTTATCTGAACTAATATTTTTTTTTGATTTTTTTATTTTTGAATTAGATAAAGTATTTAATACTTTACTTTTAACTTTTGTATTTTTAACTTTACTATTATTTTTTGTCATTCTTCTATTTTTACATTCGTTTTTTTATGAATTTCATTTCTTTAAATTAAATTTAAAAAAATTTATATAAAATATATAAGAAAAAATAATTTGCGTATATTAATTATTAAAAATATCCTTTTCAAATAATAATTATATAAAATGAGTACATCTGAACAATCATCTGTAGAACAAACAAATACATCTTCTACTGTTTTGACTTATCATGAAGCAGTTAGAGATGTAACACATAAATATCTTGATCTTTGTGTGTCTATTCAAGAAAAATTTAAACATCATCATGATTTAGCTGGAGCACTAGAAGCTGGTATTCGTAATTTTAAAGAGAGAGCTGGTTCAAATTTTGATCAAGTAATTTATAATCTTTGTGATAACTTTTTATATTGTCTTGAAGAAATCCGTGATGGAAATGTTGATTTTTTCTTATATCAAGTTGATAAAATTAAGAAAAAGAATGGAAAAGTTGAGAAACAAAAAGTTAGTCGTCTAATTGGTAAAGCAAGTATGAAAATTATTATGAATGAATCTAGTGAAAGTACACGTCAACAAATATTTGCAGGTATTCTAGAATGTTTTAAACTTCTTACAACCACTAATGAAAATGGAGATATGGTATTTTTCCCTCAAATGGTTGAATTTGTCAAAGAAAATCTTAATGATTCAAAATTCTATAGTAAAATGTTAGTATCCATTGATTATGCTGAATCCATTCTTGATGCTGATGCTCCAGCACTTAATTTTGAGGAAGCTAATATTGAGTTAAGTGACTCTTCAGATGAAGACGAAAAATTAAATAAAAAGAAAAATAAAAATACCAAAAAGAAACAATCAGGTGGAAATCCTATTGAAGAACAATTTATGAAAGGTCTTGAAAATACCAAAATTGCACAATTAGCTAAATCTATTAGTGACAAAATTAATCCCGATGAATTTCCTATGTTAAATGACCCATCAAAACTTCTTTCTTCACTTTCATCACCAGAAGAAGGTGGTTTAGGTGAATTAATGAAATTTGTTATGACAAATGTACAAGATGCAATGCAACAAAATAATTTTGATGAAAATGAATTAATTCAAGAAACAACTGGATTATTAGGTGGACTTAAAAATATGGCAGGTTTTGATCCAATGGCTATGTTCCAAAATATGGCTGGTTCAATGGGTCAACAAGGTGAAAATGGTCAACCCCCAATGCCTGATATGAGTCAATTTGCAGGTATTTTTGAAAACTTGAATCAAACATTAGGAAGTACAATGCAAAATATTGTTCAAGAACAAAATAATCAAGCAAATAATGAAAGTAGTCAACAAAAAACAACAAAAAAATCAAAAAATAAAAAATAAATTATTTAATTAACATTATCTTAATAATAATAAAATATTTTTAATAAAATTATAAGAAAACAAATTTTTTTTTATATATTAAAAAACTTATTTTTTTAATAAAATTTTGAGAAAGAGCGAATAAAAAAATAAGAATTTATATCTTAATATATTGTAGAAGATTTTCATAAATAAAAATGGAAGATAGTAAATATATAAAAGGTAATTTAGAAGTAAATACAACTAAAAGTATAGGTATAAATTCAGATCCTTTTTGGTTAAATGATTTTTCGATTTTACTAAAAAAAAATAAAATAGCACAATTTTTTCCAACAGCTGATATGACTTTAATAGAAAAATTAAATGCAATGACTAGATTATCTATTTTTTTAAGTATATTATTATATTTATTTACAAGAAATTATCATTATTTTTTTATTATGATAACTATTATGTTATTTACTGTATTTATATTTAAAACACAAAAAGATAGTGTTGAATTATTTTTAAATTCTATAGAAAATTCAAATGAAAATGAATTAAATACAAAAGTATTTTTAGATGAAAATAAAGAAAAAATTGAACCAACTGTTAATAATCCATTTATGAATATTAATTTAATTACCGATGATAAAACAATGCCATCTGCTCCTAAAATATGGAATGACCCTCAAATGAAAGAAAAAGTAGAAGATAAATTCCAATACAATTTATATCGTGATGTAAGTGATATTTATAATAAAAATAATGGTCAATTAAATTATTATCAAATGCCTTCTACTACTATTCCTAATGAACAAACTGCTTTTGCTAAATGGTGTTATGCTACTGGTCCTACATGTAAAGAAGAAAGTAAATATTGTTCAGTTGGACAAATTGTTATTCCTGAATATCCTGCTATTTCAACTACTAATCCTTATGATGGTACTGTTCAAAAATACTAAACTTAATTAATCATTATCAAAATAAAAGTGAAAAAAATAAATTAGATAAATTATATTAAATAATAATATTTTTTAAATAAAATTTTATAAAGAAGAATTTATAAAAATTTGATTGTTATCAAAATTAAACTTTAATTTTTTATATTTTAAAGAAAAAAAATGTAAATAAAAATCTTTAAAAACAATAGATAGATAATAGAATGAATTCCCAAAATCTTTTAAATATAAATAATCAATCTTCTTTATTTTATGATAGATGTGTAAATGATTTTAAAAATACTACTAATGACAGAATTTTCAATCATTCTTTTGACCCTACTTTAATGCAAGTTAAACCTGAAAAAAATCGTGACCAATATATTAATAATAGTAAAGTTTTAGGAACTATGGAATCAAATAATATTGATAATAAAGGAAAATATATTAATATTAATACTAGTTTAAGAAATGGTATTATGACACATGATGGTCATCGTAGTCAATTAGATACCCGTTTATTCCCTGGTGCTCCATTTTTAGCTCAAGGTCAATCTGTTTTAAAAAATCCTGATTTAAGTTCAAAATTAATGCAAGCTCAACATACTAGAACTAATAAATCTCAAGGTTCAATGGTTGATATTAGTATTGATAATTTTGTTCCTTTACTTCCTTGTATTAAAGATAATATTCAAAATACTGATCATATTATTCCTGAATATTGGGTGAGAGGAGGAATGAGTACTAGATCAGTTATAAGAAATATTGATTATTTAAAATCATGTGGAAATAAAAATAATTAATTTATTTTTTATATTAGTTTTTTAATTTATTTTTTTTTATTTTTATCAATAAAAATAATCTAAAATATGATTTTATCATCTGAACTTAATTTTATAAATAATATTTTATTTAAAGATTTAAAAAAAATATATCAAATAAAATTTATGATTCCTATTGACAATGATAATTATTATACTTTATTTGAAATAGATTGTGAAAATTTTAATTTAAATGAATATTCAAATAATATTAATGAAAAAATTCAATATTTTAATAAACATAATCCAATACCATTACAAAATATTGATTATAAAATGGTTATCTTAATAAAAAATGATAATGAATTTATTTGGAAAGAATGTATAGTTTAATTTTTATAATTATAATTATATTTTTAATTATTTATTTTTTATAATTTATTTAAAAAATAATGAGTAAAAACAATTTAAAAAAAAATAATTATAAAAAAATAGTAAAAATAAAATGGAAAATTTAACCAATTTAAAAGAATTATTAGAAAATCATAATTACTCAGAAAATCTTAATTTTGATAATAATAATGATATTAATAACGAAACATTAACACTTAATAATTATATAAATAATGATAAAAATACTTTTAATGATGATAATGACTATGAAGATAATGATGATAATGATGATAATGATGATAATGATGATAATCATGATATCGATGATAATAAAAATTTTAATGAAAATATAAAT
>JACCDX011436161.1_pt1 | contig 25047 bp, 20 predicted proteins | sample 7449681 | NCBI WGS metagenome assembly JACCDX01 (sample SAMN15323450, study PRJNA562643) | freshwater metagenome | isolation source: river surface water | place: USA:Blue River Watershed | collected 2017-08-18
ATCAAAGACCTGCACCGAACGTGTGGGTCTTTTTTTGTGCCCAAAAAGTAGTCAGTAATCAGTAATCAGTAATTAGTAATCAGTGGGCAGTCGCTAGGCGCTAGTCGTCAGTCCGAAGGGAAAGAGTCCGAAGGGAGATAGTAATCAGTGGACAGTAATCAGTGGACAGTCGCTAGTCACTAGTCGTCAGTCCGAAGGGAAAGAGTCCGAAGGGAACATAACGCTACCACCTCATACCGCTCACCTCTTACCTCTTACCTCTCCTTCGGACTGACTACTGACTACTTACCACTAGCGACTAGCGACTGTCTACTACTTCCCACTCTTTTCCCTATATTTGCGACATGACAATTATCTACATCATTCTCGCAATTTTAGTCGGAGCCGGAGCAGCCTATCTCCTACTCCAAGGTAAAATCACTGTTTTAAATAGCCAATTAAGCCAACTGACAGGCTTACAAGCTAAAACCGAAGCACTCGAACAAGAGAACAAAACGATGTTTGGGAAATTATCCCAACTCGAAGGCCAAAATGAAACACTCAAAATAGCAGTGGAAAATCAAAAGGCCGACGAAGATAAATTGAGGAAAATGCTCACTGAAATAAGTAATGAGTCCGTGCTCCGACAAGGACGTATGTTGAGCGACCAACAGCAAGTTAAGTTAAACGATGTTTTAAATCCGCTCAAAGAAAAACTTGTGGCATTTGAAACACGCGTAAACGAAGGACAAAAAAATTCTACACATCAAAATACTGTGCTATTAGAGCAAATCAAGAATTTGACAAGCCTAAATCAAACTGTAACCCAAAAAACCGAAGACCTAACCAATGCCTTAAAAGGCTCGAACAAATCTCAAGGAAACTGGGGTGAAATGATTTTAGAACGCGTTTTGGAGAGTTCAGGCTTAAAAAAAGGAATGGAATACGAAACCCAATTCGTGACCAAAAACCAGATCAACGAGACCATCAAACCAGATGCAGTTATCTTTCTGCCAGACAATAAGAACCTAATCATCGATTCAAAAGTGTCTCTAATTGCCTACGAGCGCTACACTAGTGCCGAAGAAGGCACCATTGAAAAAGACCAAGCACTCAAAGAACACATCGAGTCACTAAAGACACATATCAAATTATTATCAGCCAAAGATTATCACACTGGTCTCGATCTAAATAGCCCTGATTTTACCATTCTTTTTATCCCCATTGAATCAGGTTTTGTAGCAACGATTAGCCAAGATACCACCCTATTCAATTTTGCATGGGAACGTAAAATCGTCTTAGTCTCCCCTTCTACGCTATTGGCAACCTTACGTACCATCGCTTCCGTTTGGAAAACAGAATACCAAACTAGAAATGCCATTGAAATAGCCCGACAAGCAGGTGATCTATACGATAAATTCGTATCCTTTACTCAAGACATGGAAGATGTTGGCAAGCACATGAAACGTGCTGAAGACGCCCATACCGGAGCGCTTAACAAATTGAGCACAGGGAAAGGAAACCTAATTACCCGCGCTGAAAAACTACACAAACTGGGCATTAAATCGACCAAAAAACTAAATCAAGGACTTATTCAGGACGAAGAACCTGAGATCGAGGAGGAATAAATATTGAAAATAGTTTAGATTCATCAACAATTTAGCAACCTCCTTTATTAGGCAAGCGCTTATAAATCACTTGATTATTCCTTTCAAGATAGTCGCCCGAAACGATAGCATAGGCATATTTAGGAGCTTTCGAAACACCGCGGCTTTTGATAATAATTTTATCGTTCACCTTCAGATTTTTCAATTGTTGCATTTCAGCTTTGGAAACTGGACCCATGGAAAGGATAAACTCATCTCCTTCTATATTAACCATTACTCCAAAACCCAACCTAGAACCTTCTGGAAGAGTAAGAGAGGTTACAACACCCTCCATACTCGTGTTACTTCGAATAAACTTATTGATTTTTACTGCTCCGGCATGCACTTTTTTGCCTGCTGGAGATGCCTCCCAATTTTTAAATTGAACGCCATCTAGACTAGATTCCCACTTATTTAAAGCTGCTTTACTCTCTGCAGCAGTTAAAGGCTTGGGGGCTGATTTAACAACCGATTCGTCTTTAGATTCACAACTGATCAATAACAAGCCGCTTGCTAACGCAATCGGTAAAATCAAAGTATTGCGATATGTCATCATCTCTTTTAAAATTTTGATACAGATGCAATGGCAGTTCATAAGGTAATACGACTGTCCACGGACAACTGTCCACGGTCTACTGATTTACGCTTTCTTCAAAAACTCAGTTCTTAAAACCATCACAGACTTCTCCACCTTGCCCTCAATTTCATCTGCATCATCTGTCAGTCGAATATTCTTTACCATCGTACCGCGTTTGATCACACCAGATGATCCCCGTACCTTCAAATCCTTTATCACCGTGACAGCATCACCTTCCTTCAGTACTGCACCATTGCTATCGCGAACGATTAACTCTTCACTATCTTCCATCAAAAATTGCTTTAATTAAAATTCAGAATTACTTTTTCCAACTCGTTTTATTATTTCTAAACCCTAATAATCGTTGGGCTAAATCCGGCCGCTTCAAATACGTCAACCGATTACGAATCCAATCTTTATACTCTGCCTTATACCAGAAAAAATACTTATTCTGATTCTGCTTTTCCTCTCTAGTCTTAGCCGTTTTAATCGGCTGTAAGGTGTACGGATGAACACCCGAATAATAGATCACTTCAGCCACCGTCATAGGAGTAGGTGTAAAATCCTGAACTTGTTCTAACTGGAATCCTAAATCCTTCGTTTCAGCCGCTAAGTTCGCCATATCCTCCTCTTCACATCCCGGATGCGATGAAATGAAATAGGGAATCAAAGGCTGCTTCAAACCAAATTTGGCAGAAATTTCATCATACTTCTTCTTAAACGCATGAAAATATTTAAACGAAGGCTTACGCATCACACGTAACGTAGCATCCGATGTATGTTCTGGAGCAACTTTCAAACGACCAGATACATGGCGCGTAATCAATTGCTCCATGTATTCATCGTGGTTACCATCTTGATTATTTTTATTGAAGTCATCCACCAACAAATCATAACGTACACCCGAGCCAACAAACGCTTTTTTAATTCCTGGATGGGCATCAACCTTGCGGTAAATCTCCGTCAACGGTGTATGGTTTGTATCTAAATTATTACAAATCACCGGGTGAATGCATGATGGACTCACGCATTTGGCACATATCGACTCATCCTTTCCCTTCATGCGATACATGTTTGCAGACGGGCCACCTAAATCTGAAATATATCCTTTGAATTCTGGATGCTTCGTAATTTCATCCACCTCTTTCATAATCGACTTCTCACTCCGAGAGGCAATAAATTTCCCTTGATGTGCTGAAATCGTACAGAAACTACAACCTCCGAAACAGCCTCGGTGCATATTCACCGAAAATTTAATCATCTCATAAGCCGGGATTGGCCCACGTTTCTTATATTTTGGATGTGGCAAACGCGTATAAGGCAAATCAAATGACTTATCCATTTCCACTTCTTCCATTGTCTTAAATGGTGGATTAATGACTAATAGGTCCGATCCTACTGCTTGAGTAATCCGATTCGCCTGCCACTTATTGGACTCAACTTCTACAATCTTGAAGTTGGACGCATACTTAATCTTATCCTCCAAACATACCTCATGACTTGCCAACTCAACCGTTTCCCAGTCACCAACCACCGGCAAAGCATCTGATTGCTTTTGAATAAATGCAACTTGATTAATATCGGTTAATTCTGATAATTGCTTCCCAGATTTTACGCCACGGATGATTTCACGCAAGGGTTGTTCTCCCATGCCATACACCAACATATCCGCTTTGGAATCCACTAAAATCGATGGGAATAATTTATCAGCCCAATAATCATAATGGGTTACCCGACGCAATGAAGCTTCGATACCACCAATTAACACGGGGACATCTGGGTAAATCTCCTTTAAAATATTGGAATAAACCGTTGTCGCATAGTCAGGACGAAAGCCTGCTTCACCGCCTGGCGTATAGGAATCATTTGAACGCAACCGCTTATTTGCCGTATAATGATTCACCATGGAATCCATACAACCTGCCGTTACACCAAAAAAGTATTTGGGTTTACCTAATTTCTTAAAATCACGCAAATCATCTTGCCAATTCGGCTGAGCCACAATCCCCACTTTCAAACCTTCACTCTCCATGATACGACCAATGACCGCTGTTCCAAACGCGGGATGATCAACATAGGCATCACCTGAAATCAAGATAACATCGAGTTCATCCCAGCCACGTTTTTCAACTTCCTTTTTTGTCAATGGAAGCCAGTCGGTAATAGGTCTTTCTTGCATGCGGCAAAATTAAGCTAAAATCAACTTGAAACCTACTTTAACAACTTGGCTTTGAAATAATCAGCAGTCGCCTGAAAGACCTTCAACGCATTCGAAAACTTCATCCAATGATGCGTGTCATCTACTATAACCATGGTCTCCATCGGTACCTTTTTCTTCTGCAATCGATTAATCAAATCAATGCTTTGGCTAAATGGCACATTGCGATCATCATCCGCATGGATAAACAACACAGGTGACTTCCACGTATCTACTGACGATATCGGTGAAGAACGAAAGGATAAACTAGTAGCCCAATCAGCATCGGGAGCTTTGTGTGGACCAGACAATGATTCCAAAGGAATCTCTCGCTGGTGTGCCCAGTCATGAACCCCATGAATATCAACACCTGCGGCAAACAATTTTGAATCCCGAGCCAAACCTAATGCAGTTAAATATCCTCCATAAGACCCTCCGTAAATACCAATCTTTTTACTATCCACAAAGGATTGTTGGGCCAGCCACTCCCCTGCCGCTTTAATATCTAAATATTCAGATGCACCCCACTGACCGGCAGATTTCGGATTGTGGAAATCATAACCATACCCGATCCCTAATCGATAATTAACAGATAAAACAACAAATCCCAAATTCGCTAAATATTGATTTAAGGCATATGCATTCGCGTAGTAATCGGAATAATGCCAACCCAACAACATTTGACGAGGAGGTCCACCATGGACAAAAATAATCGCTGGCTTTTTCTGCGTTCCATTGGACGAATCGAATACTTGACCATGAATGGTTAATCCATCCAATGATTTAAAAATAACTTGCTTCGGCTGAACCAATAACTTCTCAGGAAATTCTGCTGGAATCAAATTGGATGTTATGGATCGCGTAGCACCTGATGAGGCCAACATAACTTGTGGAGCCATTTGGGCACCCGCTCCGATGTAGACGTAACCGCCAACCACAGAAATGGGGGACCATTCAATACCTATTCCGGGAGTCATAACTTTCATATCCGCTTTATCCACAGATACCTGACAAATATGCCTTCGGTCCTTATCGGTGATGTCGGCGCCAGTATTGGCATCAAATAACACCATATTTCCATCTGCACTAGTGCGCACATGTTCAACCATAAAATCGCCTGGACTTAGTAATAAGATGGGTCCACCCGATGGTGCGATTGAATAAGCATGAGGCCAGCCGTCGTGGTAGGAAGTAAATACTAAACGGTCCATCCGTGGCCAGCATAAATTAGCACCTCCCTGTGTGGTAGGTAAAGAACCACGATACGTATTAGGCGCTTCCCAAACAAGGGACGACTTCTCCCCCTCCGTCAAACTTACTTTCCGAATAGACCATGGAATACGCTTCCGTTGCGTCAAAGAGTCAGTAGATCCACCAGAAGCAGGAGTACGAATAAATACGATTTGAGTTCCATCAGGCGACCAGCGTGGACTAAAATCTTTCGCAAAAGCAGGATCAAGCCAATTGACTTGCGACTTCCCTAATTCAAAATAACCGATGAAGGAATGATCTTCACGGTTCGCAACAAAAGCCAATTTATTACCCTTGGGGGACCAAGCCAACGAGTGCACTGAACCTCTTGTTTTAAATAAGCGTACGGGAGCCTCTAAAAAGTCCTCGTTTTCATTCGTATCTAATTTGCAAACCCAAGGTTGGCCTTCTTTGATATAGGATACCACCTTGTTGTCAGGTGAAATTACCGGAAAGTCCCCCTCAGAAATAACACGTATGGGTCCTCCTGTAAAGGCAATTTGCATGACACGTACCGTTTGAGGCTCTGCATTTCCAGCAGGATTAACCGCTTTTTCATCATCAAAATTAGCTCCATGATCTCCACCTCGAACAAATAACACCCACTTGCCATCATCTGATATAGAAATTGAAGTTATTTCTTGTCCATCGTCTTCTTTGAAATTTGTCAATTTACGCGAGACAAAACTAGGTGCTTCTGCCACATAAACATTACGAACACCCTTTTCATCAATCGACCAGGCAATTTTATCACCTTGTTTTGACCGAACTAACTCCGTGGGAAAAGGATATGATTTAATGGCCTCAAATGTAAAATTTTGACCCATTACACCCACTTGGATACAAGTGAATAGAATGAAGAAAATCAGGAAACGTAAATTCATTTTGATGTATTTTAGAATAGGAAATATAGGGAAATACCAAGACAATGGAAAAGAAATACCCCGCAAGAAGTCTAATTAAAATAAAATCAAACTAATTTTGGGTCGCATGGATGTATCAATTGTATTTGTTAACTATCAAACAGAGGCTCTCTTACAAGATTGCTTGCGTAGCATTTACGATAACACAGAAAATCTAAATTTTGAATGCATTGTTATTGACAATCATTTTATTCCTACTGCCAATCAACAAATTTTGAGTGAATTCCCTAAAACTAAGTGGATTGATGCTGGGCGGAATACAGGTTTTTCAATTGCCAATAACATTGGATTACATGCCGCTTCAGGAGAATTTATCCTTTTTCTAAATGCTGATACCCTTGTGTTTGACAACAGTATAGGAAATGCTTGGAAACATTTGAAGGCGGACCAAACGCTTGTAGCTATTGGTGGAAATCAGTTAGATACTAACAAACATCCATTACCCTATTATCGAACTTTAAATGATGTTCGAAGAGATTTCTACATCGTTCCCAACAAACCAGTTTTCCATCAAGTGATCAATTCTTTGTTACCGAAACAAAAATTTTCCCGACCTGAGGAAACTAACAATTTGGTGGGAGCGTTTACCATGGCTTCAAAGGAAAATCTGCTCAAACTAAATGGCTGGGATGAGGATTTCTTTATGTACGCGGAAGACGCTGAACTGAGTTTCCGTTTAGGTAAGTTGGGTCAATTAGCTTATTTCGAAGACGTCAACTACATTCATTTGATCAAGGAAAATGAATTTCGTCGCACGGAATACTCCTGGGTCAATCGATTTTCAGTTCAAATTCAAGTATCTAATTTACTTTGGATAAGAAAAAGCTATGGGGTAATAGCCTTTCTGCTAATTTATCTTAACTATTCAATTGTTGCCCCTATTTTCTGGATTTGGAAAGTTGGCCTTAATCTATCAACCGGAAAATCTTGGAACCATGACACAAAAAACCAGCGTATTTTTGGTCGTAAAGTAGCCGTCCTTTACCGTTACTTTTTCCCTATCCTCCTTCGCTTCAAAGGCCCTTACCAAATAAAACCAGAGGAGAATATTGATCAAGTCATCAAATCATAAAAATCCTCATTTTTTTTAGTATTTTCGTTGAAAGGAACCTAATTAGCCGTGAAAACGAAATTACAAATAACCGAAACCCTTGCAGCCTTTGCCAGTGAAGCCGAATCTAATTGGCTCATGGAGCAAAAAACCTTATCAGGTAAAGCATTGGCCTTAGCTTTTGTAAAAGTTCCCCGATTTATTTCTAAAAAAATCATTGAAGATGGTGAGTTTTCGAGTTGGACATTAGACCAAGTCGTTCGCTTGGACATATTGATGCAATTAGATGAAGCCCAGGTAGATTTGTTGTTTGAAACAGCTGAAATGCAAGAAGCTGTTGCTTTAACCCGTTCCTTATCCTACTTAAATAATCCTTCATCATTTTTGTTACGCGCCACGGATGCTGTACGATCTAACATGGGGCCAGTATTTGATGCAATCGCCTTTGGAAATACGTATCCAAAAGACTATTTCAGTGAAGCCGCTTGGAACCAGTTAGTCCTAAAATGTATTTTCAATGATAAAGCGATCCATCAAATCATCGGATTGGATGAACGCGCAAATCAAGATTTAGCAAATACACTTTCCGATTTTGCACATGAAAGGTGGTCCGCTAACCGAAGAGTTCCTTCCCAAGTATGGAGACTAGTTCCTCGATTTATGAACGAAACCTTACGGGCTGATGTTGAAAAATTAGCTCAATCAGAAAATTCAAGAGACGCCCTTGCAGCAACTTTAGTGAAACAAGAAGTCCAAATTCCAGGCAGTACGCAGGGGCTTTGGCATGAATTAGAAAAACCAGAACCGATTTATACCGCCTAATATGTGTCAAGATCATAAACCCGTTGGAAATCCATCCCATTTTGAAGGAACTGAACAAGAGAAATCCACTGCGCATGCGGTTGATGGGACATTTGCTCAATATACCCAAGGCATGAAATTCTTTGATCCGCATGTGCACATGACATCGCGGACAACGGATGATTACCAAGCTTTGGCGGACGCGGGAGTTGTTGCCTTGATTGAGCCCGCTTTTTGGTTGGGTCAGCCACGTACAGGTTTGGCATCATTCAAAGACTATTTCGCCAGCTTAGTGGGTTGGGAGCGCTTTCGTTCTTCCCAATTTGGCATTAAACATTATTGTACCATCGGGTTGAATTCGCGTGAGGCAAATCATGAAGCTTTGGCAGAACAGGTCATGGAAATTTTGCCTTTGTTCTTGCAAAAAGAAGGCGTTGTGGGCGTGGGGGAAATCGGCTTTGATGACCAAACTGCTGCCGAAGAAAAATATTACCGAGCGCAATTAGAACTTGCGAAAGAAATGAATTTACCCGTTCAGGTTCACACACCCCACCGCGACAAGAAAAAAGGAACAGAACGAAGTATGGCCATTGCTCTAGAGCATGGTATTGCACCGAACATGGTCATCATCGATCATAACAATGAAGAAACAGTGAAATCCGTTTTAGATCAAGGATTTTACGCGGCATTTACGATTTATCCATTTACCAAAATGGGCAATGAGCGCATGGTGGAAATTGTCAAGCATTACGGACCGGAACGTATTATGGTGAATTCTGCTGCCGACTGGGGAATTTCGGATCCTTTGGCCATTCCAAAAACGGCTGCTCTAATGAAGATTAAAGAAGTACCGGACGAACATATACGGTTGGTAACCTATCAAAATGCGTTGGATGCCTTTGCTCAAAGTGGTCAAATTCAAGAAGCGGATTTCATCCATGGACTGGAAATAGATCAAACACAAAAATTCAACGGTAATACTATTTTACGTGGAGGACAAGCACCACGCATCGACAAAGATTCCTTAATCATTCGCTAATGCGCATTAAATTTAGAGCCTTTCTTGAACTCATGCGTCCAGCTAATGTCATCACGGCATTAACGGATGTATTGGCAGGTATGGCGATCGTGGGATTTACCTTTGGGACCTTAGATTACCAATTTTGGCCAGTCGTGTTCTTAGGAATTTCAACCATGTGTTTATATGCAGGTGGAGTCGTATTTAATGATGTTTTTGACCATGAATTGGATATCCAAGAACGTCCAGAGCGAGCGTTACCAAGCGGCCGAATCCAACGAACTGAAGCGGTATTCGGTGGAATTGTGTTATTATCATTAGGTATATTTTTAGCTTTTTGGCAGAGCCGACTAAGCGGCATCGTTGCCGTGCTCGTTACTATGCATGCTTTGTTTTACGATTTCAAGGGCAAGCACATGCGTATTTTTGGCCCTATTAATATGGGATTATGTCGGGCTTTCAACTTGATGTTAGGTATGAGCGTTTATGAATTAGGTGTATTGGAACATTTTTACTTGATCCTCATTCCGTTGATTTACATCGCTGCCATTACCTTAGTGAGTCGCGGAGAGGTACACGGTAGCCAGTCGGCACCCTTATGGTTCGCTGCCATTTTATTCATCATCGTTCATGTTAGCCAATTGGCCGTAGGCTACCAAGCCGGTAAATTGACTTATATATTACCATTCGTTCTGGTCCATGTGTATTTAATCTTTGCCAAATTAATCCCGGCCATTAAAAAACCAATCGGTCCCAATATAGGCCAAACGGTCAAGACTGGGGTTTTGACACTAATTTTAATGAATGCTGCTTGGGTGAGTTTAAGTGAACAATATTACATGGCTTTTGTTACCTTAGCGTTATTGCCAATTTCCATGTGGGTGGGCAAAAAATTCGCCGTTTCATAATTTATATTCATGCACGTATTACAACAGCAATTTCAAGTTCCCTTTCATTATCAAGTGATATTCACGAAACACTTGTTTGATGTGAGTAATAAAACCTTGTGTGATTTTATCTCGAATTTCGGCCAAAGTAATTTCCGCAAACGCATCTTATTTGTCATTGACAAAGGAGTAGCGGATGCACATCCTTCACTTACAAGCGCAATTGTTTCGTATTTTGAATCAAATTCAGTGGCCGATTTAGCCCCTGAAATCTTGGTTTTACCTGGTGGCGAAGTGTGCAAAAATGATCCAAGATTTTACGAAGAAGTAGTTCGAGCGATTGATGAACATCGCATCGACCGCCATTCATTTGTTGCGACAATAGGCGGTGGTGCGTTCTTAGACATGTCGGGCTACGCTGCAGCCATCTCCCACCGCGGAGTCAAGTTGATTCGTATACCCACTACCGTCCTCTCCCAGAATGATTCAGGGGTAGGCGTTAAAAATGGTGTCAATTACTTAGGAAAGAAGAATTTCTTGGGAACCTTCGCTCCTGCTGTAGCTGTATTTAATGATGTGGCATTTTTAGCGACCTTGGAAGATCGTGATTGGCGTTCTGGAATAGCGGAAGCGATTAAGGTTGCTTTGATTAAAGATTTAGCTTTTTTCGAATGGTTGGAGGCTAATGTCTCAGCCATGAATGCCCGCAATGAAGAAGTCATGGTGGAACAGATTTATCGCTGTGCCGACTTACACATGAAACACATTTCAAGTGGTGACCCATTTGAATTGGGTTCTGCTCGTCCATTAGATTTTGGGCACTGGGCAGCACATAAACTGGAATACTTATCAGATTTTAACATACGGCACGGTGAGGCGGTTGCTATCGGAATTGCCTTGGATTGCGTGTATTCGCACTTAATTGGAGCGATAAGCCTAACCGATTGCGAACGAATTTTGGCCGTTATCAAAGGCTTGGGCTTTGATTTATATCATCCAGCTTTGGCAGAAAATGATTGCCAAAACCTACACAAAGGCTTACAAGAATTCCAAGAACATTTGGGCGGTCACTTGACCATCACCTTGTTGAAAGCCCTTGGAAAAGGGGAAGAAGTGCACGAAATGGACTTCAAAACGATCCAAGCATCCGTTGCTTTACTTGCCACCTACGCCTAATATGAAAACAGACTACGGACACCTGAGTTATTGTAGCAATATCCATCCTGGAGAGATTTGGGAAGAACATTTCTCTAATTTACAGGCGACCGTTCCGAAAGTAAAAAAAACCGTTTGCCCTGACCAAGCGATGGGGCTGGGTTTACGCATTGCCAATCAGGCGAGTATAGATTTAACTGAAAATCCCAACAAACTAACAGCTTTAAAAAACTGGCTAAAAGAAGAAGATATTTACATTTTTACGCTGAATGGATTCCCCTATGGAGGATTCCATAACACGATAGTTAAAGATCAAGTGCATGCGCCCGACTGGACAACACAGGATCGCGTGAATTATACCCGGCGGTTAATCGATTTACTCGTACAATTATTGCCAGCAGAGCTGAACGAAGGTGGGATTTCCACTTCTCCCCTTTCTTATAAATATTGGTGGAATCAACGCGGTGCTGCGATTGGTCAAGCCACCATGGAATTATTGAAACTTGTTCCTTATTTGGCTCAAACCGAACAGAAAACGGGTAAATGGATTCACATTGATATTGAACCTGAACCGGATGGTTTAATAGAAAATCACCGCGAATTCGTTGATTGGTACACAAATACATTGATTCCTTTTGCGATTACTGCAGGGATTCCGGAGGATTGGGTGCGCCGACATATTCATATCTGTTTCGATGTGTGCCATTATGGAGTTTCATACGATAAACCTGCTGACTGTTTACAAGAATTAGTGGACAAAAACATTTCTATCGGCAAGATTCAAATCAGCTCTGCCCTTCGCGTAGATTTGAGAAAAGATGCGTCAGCACGTATTGAAGCATTAAAAAAATACGAAGAGCCAACTTATCTGCATCAGGTCAAAGCCTTGAGAAAAGATGGCAGCTTTGTGCAGTTTAAGGATTTGGGAGAAGCACTGGCTCAATACAAAGAAGGAATTTATGACGAATGGCGTGTGCATTTCCATGTGCCATTGTTCCTAGATTCTTATGGTTTATTGAATTCCACCCAAGCAGAAATCGGTGAAACATTGGCTTTCCACCAGCAGCACCATGTCACACGCATGATGGAAATTGAAACCTACACATGGGGCGTATTGCCAGCTGAATACCAAGAATCGATTGAAACCTCCATTGCAAGAGAGGTCACTTATATTCAAGACTTATTATGCAAAAAACCGTAGTCATTGATATCGTTGGCCTAAGTGAAAGCATTTTAGGTCGATATACTCCCTTTTTGGACGCATATATTTCGGGTAAAAAGAAATCGAAAATCAAGCCTCCATTTCCGGCGGTAACAACCACATCTCAAAGTGTATATTTGACTGGAAAGTATCCGAGTTCTCATGGCATTGTAGGTAACGGCTGGTTTGATAAAGTCGATTCCGAAGTCAAGTTCTGGAAGCAATCCAATAAGTTGGTGGACGATGAAAAGATCTGGGATGCCGGACATAAAAAAGACCCAAATTTCACCTGTGCGAACTTGTTTTGGTGGTACAACATGTATTCATCAGCGGATTATTCTGTAACACCTCGGCCTCAGTATCACTCAGATGGTGTAAAAATGCCTGATTGCTACAGCCATCCGGCTGATTTGCGAGATGAATTACAGGAAGCTTTTGGGACATTTCCCTTGTTTAATTTCTGGGGACCTAATGCGAATATCAAATCGACGAATTGGATAGCGGACGCGTCCATTTATGTAGACAAGAAATTTGATGCGACATTGACATTCATCTATTTGCCTCATTTAGATTATTGCTTGCAGAAATTTGGGGTAGATTTTGAAAAAATCAAAGGTGATTTACAGGAAATCGATCAAGTAGTTGAACGGTTGATTGCGCATTTCGAAAGCAAAGGAGCGAAAGTAATTATCCTTTCCGAATATGGAATAAATAACGTCTCTAAACCCATTCATTTAAATCGCATTTTGCGGGAAGCTGGGTATATCGCTTTGCGGGAGGAACAAGGATTGGAATTATTGGATCCCGGGGCATCACGTGCTTTTGCTGTTTCTGATCATCAAATTGCACACGTATATTGTCCCGATACATCCGTTTTGGATGAGGTCAAGCAGCTATTTACGCAAACCCTCGGTGTCAAAAAAGTGCTCTCAGGAGATGAATTAGCTGCATTTAACATCAATCACCCACGAGCGGGCGATTTAGTGTTGATTGCAGATTCTGATACTTGGTTCACCTATTATTACTGGCTGGACGACAACAAGGCACCCGATTTTGCCCGTTGCGTAGACATCTTTAAGAAACCGGGGTACGATCCAGTTGAGATGTTTATGAACCCTAAAAATCCGTTGATTAAGTTGCGCGCCGCCTATAAACTGGCCCGTAAATTAGCCGGTTTCCGCTATCGTATGGATGTCATTCCATTGGACGCGACTTTAGTTAAAGGGTCGCATGGAAGTCCGTTTTGTGATGAAGCTTACTATCCTTTGTATATTGCTGATAATCAGCCAACTGACAACATGGAGCCTACGGAAGTTTATTCGTTGATCTGGAATACGGTATTTGAATAAATTAATTAACTTGAAAAACTAAATTATAACAAATGAAAAAGATCTTAACAACAATCGCCATGGTCGTTGCCCTTTTGGGAGCTGGCGAAGCAGCACACGCGCAAATGCCAAGTCCACAGGAAATGGCTATGAATCAATTGAACCGCATGAGTTCAGAGTTGAAATTGACGAAAGAACAAGAGAATAAAATCGAACCTCTTATTGTCACCCGGATAGAAAAAATGATGGAATTTCGTCAAGCAGGAATGGATCGAGAAGAGATGATGGGCGAAATGAAGAAGATCAATGAGGGCCAATTGGAAACATTGAAGGCTATATTGACACCCGAGCAATTAGAAAAATACAAGACGATGCAACCGCAAATGCGTGCGGGTGGTCCTCCACGTAACTAATTCGAATGAAATATTTACTGCTATTTTTATTCTTCATTGGGCTTTCTCCAGTCATGGGGCAAGCCCAATTTGAAAAAGCACTCCAAACACAATTAATTCTTGCCTCAGACGGCGATGTGATTGAAGTGGAGGAAGGTAATTTTCAAATTTCAGGTAGTCTTTCCTTAGAGGGAAAGAAGAGAATTACCATTCGAGGAAGAGGAATGGACAAAACCGTTTTAAGCTTTAAAAATCAAAAAACGGGTGCGGAAGGGATAAAAATCACCAACTGTGAAAATATTATTCTGGAAGATTTGACCGTTCAGGATTCCAAAGGTGATTTAATCAAAACGATGCACGTGAAGGATATCATATTCCGTCGCATCAAAGCGGAATGGACTGGAGGCCCGAAACCGCAAAATGGCTCCTATGCCTTATACCCAGTACTTTGCACAAATATCTTAATCGATAGTTGTATCGCGATCGGCGCATCCGATGCAGGCATTTATGTGGGCCAATCCAAACATATCGAGGTAAAAAACTGTACCGCTTACCAGAATGTGGCAGGTATTGAGATTGAAAACTCCCTTTATGCGGATGTCCATCACAATCATGCCTATGGAAATACAGGTGGGATTTTGGTGTTTGACTTACCGGATTTGATTCAAAAAAAGGGGGGATTCGTGAAAGTTCATGACAACCTTATCGAAGATAATAACCTATCTAATTTTGCACCCAAAGGCAATATTGTTGGCAAAGTTCCCCGCGGAACTGGCATGTTAATTCTTGCGACGAGTAACGTGGACATTTTCGACAATAAAATCCTACATCATAAAACCGTAGGAGTCGGTATCATCTCTTATTTCATGGCTGAAATAGCCATTAAAGATAAAGAATATGACCCCTACCCGACCGCCATTTCGGTATACAAAAACACCTTTGAGCGTAAGCTTGGACGCGTTCCATTGGAGGGACGCTTTGCGCAGATCTACCGATTCAAACTTCGTTTTGGTCGGGATGTCCCACATATCGTTTATGATGGTGTATTGGATTCAACGCGCAGTGGAAGTGATGGGCAATATTTACCTCAGCATCGGATTTGCGTGTATCAAAATATAAACCAATCTGTAGCCAATATGGATGCAGAACATGATTTCAAGAACGTGCGTCGCAATCCCAAAGAGCTAGATTGTGTACAAGAATACGTCAAATCGAATCAGTTTTAGCGATGCGATATTTAGGATTTATCTTGTTATTGGGCTTATTTTCTTATCAACCGGGGCCGAAATTTCCGAGTAAATTATCGGATTATGGCTTGTTTGAAGGAGAATTAAAAAATCAAATACCCCATTCTGGTGTAACACTCTATACATTGATATCTCCTTTATTTTCAGATTACGCTCATAAATTACGATTTATACAATTGCCATCGGGTAAATCTGTGGCTTACAATCCCGATTCGGTATTCCAATTTCCTATAGGAACCCGCATCGCTAAGACCTTTTATTATCCCATGGATGAGCGCAAGCCTAATGGCAGTAGGCGCCTCATGGAAACACGTATTCTTAGCCACGAACCAACGGGCTGGGTGGCCTTACCCTATATTTGGAATGAGGAGCAAACGGAGGCATATTTAGAGGTGGCTGGAGGGACGAGCCTGGTGGAGTTTAAGAACCAACAAGGCAAAAAGCAGCAGGTGAATTATGTTGTACCCAATGTTAATCAATGCAAAGGATGTCACGAGCGCGATGGCACGATGACTCCAATAGGTCCTTCGGCGCGGCAGATGAATGCATCGCTGCAGTATGTGCATGGAAATGAAAATCAATTGGACTATTGGGGTCGGACGAACCAAATGAGTGACGTCCCTACATCACGTCCTAAATTCGTATCGTATATAGACGAAGGTGCACCCTTGAACGAGCGTGTAAAAGCCTACTTGGATATCAATTGTGCGCATTGCCACAACCCGAAAGGGCCTGCAAAAAGCTCTGGCTTATTTCTGGATTACCACTATTATGGCACTACGGCATATGGGATAATGAAATCACCTGTAGCGGCGGGCCGGGGATCGGGTGGATTGCAATACGATATTGTTGCAGGAAAACCTGCAGAAAGCATTCTACATTACCGCATGAACTCGCATGATCCGGGCGTTATGATGCCGGAACTCGGTCGGTCTATGATACATCAAGAGGGCGTTGCGCTCATCCGTGAGTGGATTAAATCATTAAACTAATAATCGTTCGATTAGTCATTTATTGAATAGGAAACGGGATTTTATCGTGGGAAATTTGATTTATCAAACCTAGCCCGGATTATGAGAAAAAATACCAAAATTGAGAATCAGCTCCTAGAAATGATTCAGCCTCGAATACAGCAGATTGAAAACAAATTTTCAAATGGAGAAGCGTTGTCAAATCAAGATGTCAATACACTTTTATTGAAATCAGCATTCAATCACATCAATCATTTCGAAATGCGATTGGATGAGTTGGCCGCGGATGTAGCACAGCTACGATTAGACTTTTCTGAACTTGAAGTAAAATTCCATCATCTTGAAAGTAGATTTTATGCACTTGAAGGTAAATTTCATGCACTTGAAGGTAAGTTTCAAACGCTCGAGGCGAGATTCGAAACCTTAGAGGCGAGATTCATTTCTTTTGAGTCAAGAATGGAGGCCACCATTGAAAAGACTATGAAATCGAACATTAAATGGACACTCGGCTTGATGACTTTCTGCCTCACGTTATTTAAAATCATTGACTTAGTCGTCCAAAACTAAAAAAGGGCTGATTCCTCAGCCCCTTCAATCTATTTTCCTAAAACAATATTTACGATCCTTTTCGGTACCACAATCACCTTGGATGGGGCTTTTCCATCCAAATGTTTCTGTACTTGCTCATTAGCCAGCACCGCCGCCTCCACTTCTGTAGGACTTGCTGTGGCTGAAAAGGCTAAGGTCAACTTCACCTTACCATTGAATGAAATGGGATAATTGAATTCGTTTTCCACCAAGAACTCCGGATTGAAGACAGGGAATTTGGCATGGGAAATACTTCCAGCCTCTTCGCCTAAAGCCACCCATAATTCCTCAGCTACATGTGGTGCATACGGGGAAAGCAACAAAACTAGTTCACGAAGAACCGATTTCTTATGACATTTCAATTGGCCTAAATCATTCACACAAATCATTAAAGTGGAAACGACCGTATTAAATGAATAACGCTCCAAATCATCTTGCACCTTACGAATTGCCGTATGCAAAACTTTTAATTCCTCGGGTGTGGCTGGTGAATCCACCAACACGGATTTTTGTGCCTGCTCGTCAAAGAACAAACGCCACACCTTGCGCAAGAAATTATGCGATCCTGAAATCGAATTCGTATTCCAAGGCTTGAATTGCTCTAACGGCCCCAAAAACATCTCATATACGCGTAAGGTATCCGCACCGTATTTGGCAATTAAATCATCCGGATTAACGACGTTAAATTTCGATTTGGACATTTTCTCAACTTCCCAACCACAGATATATTTGCCATCCTCCATGATGAATTGTGCATCTGCAGGTACATCGTTACGAGAACGCTTAAATTCTTCTATGTCTAAGATGTCATTCTCCACAATATTCACATCCACATGCAATGCAGCGACATCATATTGATCTTTCAAACCATGAGAAACAAAAGTCACGGGATCTGAATTTTTCAAACGATAAACAAAATTTGACCGACCCTGAATCATTCCTTGGTTGATCAATTTCTTGGCAAATTCTTCCTCCGCTACATAACCTAAATCCTTCAAGAACTTATTCCAAAAACGAGAATACAATAAGTGTCCCGTCGCATGCTCGGAACCCCCAATGTATAAATCGACTGCCTTCCAATAATTAACTGCCTCCGCAGAAGCAAACGCTGCATCATTTTGGGCATCCATGTAGCGATACCAGTACCAAGAGGATCCGGCCCAACCTGGCATGGTCGACCACTCATAATCATATTGACCTTGGTATTTCCATGAATCCGCAGCACGCCCTAAAGGTGGCTCCCCTGTTTCTGTAGGTAAATACTTGTCAATTTTAGGCAATTCTAAAGGCAACTCAGATTCCTTTATCAAATAAGGTAATTGTTGGCCTGAAGCAGTAGGTTTGAAATAAACCGGTACCGGCTCTCCCCAATACCGTTGGCGTGAAAATACCGCATTACGCATCCGATACTGCACTTTTCCCTTTCCAATTCCTCGCTCCTCCAACCACTGAATTAAGGTATCCGTAGCCTCTTTATACTCCATGCCGTTAATGATACCCGAGTTAATGTATTTTCCCTCTTTGGTATTATCAGCCTGCTTATCAATATCTTTTTGTCCGTCCAAAATAGTTGGAATAGGCAAGTCAAAATGCTTGGCAAAATTCCAGTCACGTTGGTCACCCGACGGTACACCCATCACCGCACCCGTGCCATATCCAGCCAATACATAATCTGCCAAGAACAAGGGAACACGCTCATTATTTAATGGGTTAATCACATACGATCCCGTGAATACACCGGAAACGGTTTTAACCTCAGAAACACGATCTAATTCAGAACGTGACTTTGTCCAGGTAATGTAAGCATCCACATCGGCTTGTTGGCCCGGCTTCGTTAACTCCGCCACCCACTCATGCTCAGGTGCCAAAACCATGAATGAAACCCCGTAAATGGTATCTACACGTGTTGTAAAAACTTTAATTTTCTTATCCGAAATGCCTTCGATGGCAAATTCAACATCCGTACCGATCGACTTACCGATCCAGTTCCGCTGTTGTTCCTTTAAAGAATCCGACCAATCTACCTCCTCTAAACCACGCAATAAACGATCTGCATAAGCCGTGATGCGCATTGACCATTGACGCATTTTTTTCTGCTCAACAGGATATCCACCACGCTCAGAAACACCATCTTTTACCTCATCATTCGCTAGTACCGTACCTAATTGCGGACACCAGTTGACAACCGAATCATCCAAATAAGCCAAACGAAAATTCAATAAATAGGCGTACTGTTCCTCCTCACCCATCGCATTCCAAACCTCCGCTGAAATTCGCTCAACATCATCCTCGCAAACTGCTTTCAGGCCAATAGAACCTTTAATAGTCAAAATGTCCTTTAAGGATTCGATCGACTCCGCTTTATCCGACTCTTGATTATACCAAGAATTGAATAATTGCATAAATATCCATTGTGTCCATTTATAGTAAGAAGGATCCGATGTACGTACTTCTCGTGACCAATCGAATGAAAAACCCATGTTTTTCAATTGCTCGATATAACGCGTAATGTTTTGTTCCGTCGTTATCGCGGGATGTTGGCCAGTTTGGATTGCATATTGCTCCGCAGGTAAACCAAAGGAATCAAATCCCATCGGGTGTAACACTTCATACCCTTGCAAACGCTTATAACGCGCCATGATATCCGATGCAATATACCCGAGTGGATGGCCTACATGCAATCCAGCACCCGAAGGATACGGAAACATATCTAGCACATAATACTTAGGTTTATTGGGATTTACTTGTGCTTTGAATGTTTGGTTTTGCTCCCAAAATCCTTGCCAAGCTTTTTCGATCTCACGAAATTGATACTCTGAACGCATATAACTATTTGTTTTTCAAAAGGGCATGCAATTTACGGGAATTTTTGTGAAAAATATTTACTCTACTTTATTGGTAGATTAAGTAAAGTCTATTAGTTTTGTAGGATAATTAATTAACCGTATGTCATTACAAACTGACTCCACGCCCAATAAGCCAAAATTTCCTAGCTTTTTAAAAGCGATTAGCATCATTTGGAAACGAGAACGTAGCATTACGGAAGTAATCATTCACATTAGCAATGCCCTAGCCCTCATGATTGTTGGGCATTTAGTTTTCAGTTACCTAACAGCTGAAAACGTAATTGCGGTATTTAGTACAATCAATTCAGACATATTCTACTATATCCTAGGTGGTTTCATCGCTCAAATGATTGATGGCGCCTTGGGAATGGCATATGGCGTCACTGCTACCACATTCTTAATGTCGGTGGGTATCACCCCTGCCGCTGCTTCAGCCAGTGTTCATGCATCTGAAGTGTTTACGTCGGGCGTATCCGGATATATGCATTTGAAATTTGGTAACGTGAATTCTAAACTTTTCAAAACCTTGGTCATACCAGGTATCATTGGAGCCATATTAGGTGCATATGTTATTTCCTCATTAGAAAATTATGCTGTCTATATCAAGCCAATCGTGTCCACTTATACCTTGTTTTTAGGTGCCATCATCATACGAAAAGCATTAATCAAACGGCAAGAAAAGCGTCAATTAAAACGGGTGGGATGGCTAGCTCTTTTTGGGGGTTACCTAGACTCCATCGGAGGAGGTGGCTGGGGACCAATCGTTTCATCCACATTAATTGCGTCTGGGCGTCATCCAAAATATACAATTGGTAGCGTTAATTTGACCGAATTTTTCGTTTCACTAGCTTCCTCATTAACTTTTTTTACGGTTATTGGACTCGGCTATTGGCAAGTGATCGCAGGATTAATTTTAGGTGGAGTTGTTGCTGCACCCATTGCAGCCCGATTAGCCAACAAACTTCCCGTAAAGAGCATGATGATATTAGTTGGCATAGTCATTATCGTCGTCAGCCTGCGTCAAATTGTCTTAGGTGCAGGAAAGTTTTTTTAGTTCAGCACAAACTTTTTCGTTTCTGTTTGGCCAGCATCTGAAACAAATCGGAGTAGATAAACACCCCGACTGAGCCCTTTAGTGTCAAATCGTATTACTTCACTCGGCTTGGTATTTCGTTGCTCAATAATTTTTCCAGTCATATCCACCCAATGTATGGTACCTGACTCGTTAGAGAGAACAAAGAAAAAATCAGCAGCCGGATTTGGCCAAATTTGAAAAATTGAGGTCTTCAGACTATCCCAAACGGGTGAACTTGATTGATTATCAAAGATAATGACACCTCCCGCACCGGTACCAAAAATCAAGTCTTTCTTACCATCAGCATTATAATCTTCGCAGAGAATTTGTGCGTTTCGACCAACAAATACACGAGTAAAATCCTGTGATTTCCAAACTAATTCATTTTTTAATGCATCAAAATTCCCAACGTGCACTGCCCCATCTTGATCTAACCCAATAAATTCGACTGAACCATCGCCATCCAAATCAGCCATCGAAAAACTGCGCAAACGCCAATCCGATAGTGCACCTAACTTCCCCCAATCTGAATTTCCACTGGTTCTAACTTTACCTACTCGATTAACAATAAGCAAATCAACCTTAGAATCCTGATTCCAATCAGCAAAAATAGGCACCTCATTGAATCCCAAATCAGGAATATCTACTGCCTTTAAGCCGGTATTAAATAAGACAAAAACACGTGGACCTAGACTTGTTTGACCCGATAGAATTAAATCTTTCGTTCCGTCATAATTATAATCAATGGTTTGCAGCATTAAATTAGTGGCATTCAACTGATCTTTTAACTTCAAATAATCCGATGTAATAAATCCAAAAACACCAGCCTTATTTTCAAAAAAACTAATGGAAGCTTTTACCTCGTTCCCTTCCCTAATACCAGCATTAGCCACCAGTAAATCCAAATCGCCGTCTTGGTCAGCATCCCAGAAACATGGACTTGCTCGCTCCCCTACATCGATCATATCAGCTTGCAAAAAAGTCTTGGAAGATGCCACCCAAGTACCATTTACTTTCGAAAAAAGAACATTTGATTGTTGGAAGTCCTGCATATACCCATTGTTATCCGTTGAAAACAAAGAAGCAATTAGTTCAGGTTGGGCTTCACCCGTCACATCTACCATAGATGCATGTAGAAATGTCCCAAGATTTACTGAATTAGGAAAGCCAACGGCAACTTTGGTAAACTTGGGGGAATTTCGAGTCCCCTCATTTGTTAGATAAATAAGATCTCGACAGCCAATATGCCCATAGACCAAATCAGGAATTCCATTGCGAAATAGCACACTGAGCGAATTACCCGCATGAAAGGTGCGATTGGGCTGTTGGACAGACTCTAAGGCAATATCCGCAGAACATGGCGTACCTAACAGAATATCTCCACACGAACGAACGACAAAGTCACCCCAACAATCCCCAATTTTCTTAAAATCTAGCACCTTTCCTGATTGTTTAGATTGGTTTTGGTGAAACTCCACATAGTGACCACTCGGGTCAAATGCGAGAACATCCACATCCCCATCACCATCGATATCAGCAATGGCTGGAATATCGACATTGGAAACATAAAGATTTACCCGACCAGAAAAACCTTCCGTATATAAAGGATTTGCGATAGATTGAAATGAAAGATTACTGCTAGTACTTGTATTTCTAAATACTTGAATACCTGCAGGAGCGGCGCAAAACAAATCTTTTTTACCATCATTGTCATAATCAACAAAACGCATCCAATGGATGAATTTAGGCAACTGACTTGACAAAACTGGATCAAACACATAGCCTGATGGATGATTCACAAAAACAGCCCGTTGCTCCGTCGTACGATCAAAAGTTACGAGATCCTCCCGACCATCTTGCGTCAAATCGACCGATTCAAACTGGGTCGCATTCATGCCTCCTGCTAATGCATTTAACAAATTTTGGCCCGATTTCTGAACAGCTAATCGTGAATTTTGCGTCAATTTGATCCCTTGCCCCATGAATTGCAGAGGAATCAGCGCTAAATAAAGGATTAAAAGATTTTTCATTCGATATTTGTAGTCGCAATATGCAAAATGGCAGACGATTATCCATATGAAGATATCAAACTCATCTTTATTAGCACATTTCCAATCCGCGACTGGCGTTTGTACGGATACCCGAAAAATACAAAAAGGAAATATGTTTTTTGCCTTAAAAGGGCCAAATTTCAATGCCAATGCATTAGCAGAAGAAGCCTTAGCCAAAGGAGCTTCTTGCGCGGTCATTGACGATCCAGCCTATGATACGGGATCTAAAACCCTGTTAGTCGAAGATGGACTTCGCGCACTTCAAGACCTAGCCACTGCTTACCGAAAAACCTTAACGATTCCCGTCATTGGACTAACGGGCTCAAACGGTAAAACAACCACGAAGGAATTGATTTTTTCCGTTCTTTCGCAACATTATCATTGTTTTGCGACTAGTGGCAATTTGAACAATCACATTGGTGTACCACTTTCCATCCTTTCCATTTTGCCTGCACATGAAATCGCAGTCATTGAAATGGGTGCAAATAAGCAAGGAGATATCAAGGAACTTGTGGATATTGCTCAACCTACACATAGCTTAATAACCAATATAGGTAAAGCACATTTAGAGGGATTCGGCGGTGAATTAGGTGTCATTAAAGGCAAAGGCGAATTATTTGACTATGTCTCCGCACATGGTGGAATCGTCTTTTTACCTAAAGAAAAAAACATCGTACATCAAATGTCTGAAGAGCGCCAAATCACGGAAGTGCTTTTAGCCAATGCAGCGATGCCCACTAATTTACTGGAAGCGAAACCGTACATTCGATTTTCATGTGCCGACGAAACAATTGTTCAGTCACACTTACCCGGTATATACAACTTTGAAAATATTCAGATGGCGATCGCGGTGGGCAAGCATTTTGGCTTAAGTGATGCGCAATGCAAGGAGGGAATCGCTACATATCAGCCAACGAATCATCGATCTCAGTACATAAAAATTGGATCTAACCAAGTTTTAATGGATGCATACAATGCCAATCCATCATCGATGCAAGCAGCAATCAGTCATTTTGCAGAAACTGATAACGAACCCAAAATTCTGATTTTAGGAGACATGTATGAATTAGGTGATTTATCCAAAGCTGAACATGAAGCTCTTGGCAAACTAATTGCCTCGTTTTCATTTGAAAAAGTTCTTTTAATCGGCGAACACATGCAACACGCCCTAACGCATTTACCTAAAGCATTTTACTTTCCTGATAAATTTGGACTTCATAACTGGTTACAAGATCATCCCATCAAGTCAAGTTATTTATTAGTCAAAGGATCCCGTGGTATTCAATTAGAAAGCGTATTGCCATTTTTGGCAAATGCCTAGTGACCAATAAATAAGAAAATACCCGTCGGGCCAAACAAAAATTTGTTGGTATACAAGAAAGCAGTAAATTTGCACTTTAATAAGATTTAGAAATAAAATTCAACACATAATGGCATCACAAGCTGGTACGTATGTACCCTACAAAGTAAAAGACATTGCATTGGCCGATTGGGGTCGTAAAGAAATTCAATTAGCGGAAGCAGAGATGCCGGGCTTAATGGCATTGCGTACAGAATTCGGCGCCGCACAACCTTTGAAGGGAGCGCGTATTGCAGGATGTTTGCACATGACAATCCAAACAGCCGTTTTGATTGAGACATTAACTGCCTTAGGAGCAGAAGTTACTTGGTCATCTTGTAACATTTTCTCTACACAAGATCATGCTGCAGCAGCTATTGCAGCAGCAGGAATTCCGGTTTATGCTTGGAAAGGTATGAACGAAGAGGAATTCAACTGGTGTATCGAGCAAACGTTATTTTTCGGCGAAGAGCGTCAACCTTTGAATATGATTTTGGATGATGGGGGTGATTTGACCAACATGG
>JACCDX011696434.1_pt1 | contig 25047 bp, 41 predicted proteins | sample 7449681 | NCBI WGS metagenome assembly JACCDX01 (sample SAMN15323450, study PRJNA562643) | freshwater metagenome | isolation source: river surface water | place: USA:Blue River Watershed | collected 2017-08-18
TCTAAAGCTGATAATGTTTGTTCTAGTTCTTGGATTTGAAGAGAACAATAACATCTACTTTTTGTTGTTGCTGTATCCGATAAGATTGGCATATAATAATTTATTAAATGATTTTTAAAAAGTTGTCAAAAAGTTTTCACATCTAAAAGGGTAAAACTATAAAACATCCTATCTAAAAATAGCAGGAATTATATAAACCATTGTCATGTGTACAATTGCGATAAAAGGGAAAAATGCTGTTACCATCCCCCAAAGCCCCCCCCATTTTAACAAAGGCGTATGCTACAAGAAATAAATAAATAAAAAATGCTAGGTTAGAATTGAAATTGAATGCAATCATATTTTTAAACGTTTTAAATAGCTATTTGCTATATTTATAACATAAAATATTTTTTAAAAGTTGTCAACATCTGCGGAGATAACCTTAAAAAATGGATATGGTGGAAGAGGAAAATTCAGAAAAGCTTTTATGGTTAAGCTTTAGGGGTATAACCTTTGAAAAAGTTGTCAAGCTCCGAATTTTGGGTAAATTGTGTGTGGGGGAGTATCCTTAGACCCCCCCCTTACTTTTTTTTAGATATTACAAATTTATTATTTTAAATTTAAAGTTATTTCTTATTATTTATTACTTTAATTTAATATTTATTTTAAAAAACACAACTTACTACATACACGACCTCTACAATTGCCATTAAAACGCTTTAAATTAATTAATAATATAAGTATATTAAAACCATATACAAAGCCCTCTAAAGCCTGTTTATTAAAGCTTAACCATAAAAGCCTTTTAAATTCTATATTACTAATCGTTCTAGCCTTTTAAATTAGTTCGCCGTATAATGGAGGTTATACGAATACTTGTAATATAATTTATAGTTTTTCTTGATTAAATCTAGGTTTTTAATTAAGCGGAGGGGCTAAAAAAAGTCGCACGTGTGAAAAAAATGTTAACATCGTTAGATATTTTAACCCTTGACAAAAAGTTATTTGATACTGGTTATTATATACAAGCTAAAAAAAACAAGGGGCTAACCCCTCGTAAACAAAAACCTTATAAAATGAGCTTGTCAAACTAACACCGTATTAACATTATATTAACACTATTAACCTATTCCGCCACTCTTCCCAAATCCCCATCTATGTTGTAACTCTGCACAATATAATTAAAAAATATGTAATCCCCATTAGTGCTTTTAATCACCAATTCTCTGTTCCCTGCTTTTTTAATTCTTGATTTAGCATTTTCTGCCTGCTCTTCAGTAAGTGAGACCAAATAACGCGGATTCCCGTTCCTGTCATTATTAATTCTTATATAATAAATATTAGCCGCTTTTCCCTTCTCGCCAGTTACTTTTAAAATATCCTGTTCTAATTGATCAACCAATTTGTAATCTTGAGCTTGACTTTCTCTAGTCAATCCCTCATCATCAACTTCTAAATTATCCCATTCTTTTTGATATTCGTTCAATAAAGCGTAAATTCTTTCTTTTTGTTCTTCCCCTAGCTCCTCAAATTCTAAGGGTAGTTTGCTATTGAATAACTGATATTCTATTAAATCTTGAGTAAATTTTTGTATATTTAGTTTATTATTAGACATATATATTATTTTTTAAATTGTTTTTTAAATTGTTTTTAATGTAGTATTTATCTACTTTTTAAGTATATATTATTTTTTAAAAGTTGTCAAGTAATCATCAAAACTATCCTCAAAAATATCAATTAAGCGGTTAGTAATAAGAACGTCCCTAATTTTAAAATAGTTTTTATCGCTTAAACAAACTTTCCCAAATCGTAACTTGTAATTAATGCCCGCCAAATTACAATATAATCTAACCGCTTTTTTTAATGTTTTTTTATCCATAAGTTTATTAAATTTAATTTTTAGTTATTACTTCCCCGTTCTCATCTACGGGTTGACCTTCAAGATTTACAGAGGTGCAAACCCCCTCAATTATAATCATATCTTCATCTGGGCATTCCGATTCACCAGGTATAAAATCGTAAGTAGTAGGTTCAACGTCCCCAACTTCTTCAATTGTCTCTTCTGTTATCTCTTCTATTGTTTCTATTGTTGAAACTTCTTCAGTCCCTTGAATTTCTTGAATTTGTAAATTTTGCTTAGTAATCAACGAAAATAAAATTAAGTTAATTATTAAATTGATTATTATTAATGAAATTAAAATGGTTTTGATTAAAATTATTTTAGTCATATTTTTTTAAATGTTATTTTTTAAATGTTATTTTTTAAATTGTTTTTAAATGTTTTTTAAATTATAGTCTAGCAAGTCCCCTCGCTATTCGTTACCCTTCCGAGTTCCTAACTATATTTAAATTATAAAATATTTTTAAAAAGTTGTCAAGTATAAATTAACAAACCATTAAAAAAGCCCTTTCTAAAAAGGCTAATTTAAATTTTTATAATTTTAATTATTAGAAATCTTTAAAAACCCCTAGTAAAACAAAAATTATAAAAGCTCCCGATCCTGCAATAAACAAATTAAAATAAAAAGTAATCATAAGTAATAATTATAATTATTAATGGGCAACTAAACAACCCTATACAAATAAAACCCGCTTTGTTCGTGTTCTTGCCAATCATATCCCGCAAGGCTGTGCCCTCTCCCGTCAAGTTTCGCATTATTTTTTAGTTTTTCACTGTCAAAATATGATTGGAGTCCTTCCGGAATTTCTGGCAATATGCACTCGTCAATAAAATTGTCTAAATATTCGTTCCATCTTTGATCTGCTTCGCTGTCCGTCAATATTAAATATTCTTTCCCCTCGTATTCTGCCATTGTTTCGTCATGTATTATTATCCTTTCAAGACTTGCTACATATTCATTAATAAAAATTTGTTTGTCTAAATATTCATCATACATATTAGAAACAGCCTCACAATCTAAGCCTATAAATGATAAGTAAGCTTTTAATCTTTCCCTTTCCATTATTTGACTTCTTATAAAGTCGGTTTCTTTTTGTTGTAATTTTTCCAATATTGCCTCTTTTTCCACTGCTAAAGCTTTATGTTTGGCCAATATTTTTTCCCTTTGCTCTAGCATTTCGTCAGTATTTAAATTTAAATATAACATATATATTTATTATTAATTATTATATTCATTTACTAATTTTACTAAATCTTTGTCAATTTCCTTTACTTCCTCATCTGTTAAGACAACGCAACCCCTCAAGTAATCCAAACTAACCCCGCTTAATGTCCCACTATTAGACATAAAATAATAATTATCATCATAATCATCATTATCAATAAATGAAACACAATCAAGCGTATAATTTTTTGACTCTCGCATCTTATCAATGCCCTTTTTTTTGTATATATTATATAGTTTTTTATCAATAATAAATTTTTTTTGATTATCATGTAAAAATTCTAAAACCCTCAAATTTTCCAAAGAAGAAGTAAAAGAAACATTAAGAAACTGCCTTATAAATTCTCTAATATATCTTATAGTTGTTTGACTAGAAGCGTTATAAATTTTAATTGTGTTGTACATCTCATTATTATAAGCGTAATTATTTTTAGATTTATTAATTTTACTAACGATCGTATTATAAGATTGTAAATAATAAAACTCATCATCAAAGTAAACATAAGCTTTTTTATAAAATGATTTAGCTTTGTCAAATGTTGTTTTAAGCTCAAAATTTTTTAAATTTTTTATATTTAATTTAGTCATATTTTTTTAAATATTATTTTTTAAATGTTGTTTTAAATTATAGTTTAGTAAATCCCTTTACTATTCGTTACCCTTCCGAGTTTCTAACTATAAATAAATTATAAAATATTTTTAAAAAGTTGTCAAGTATATAATCAATTAATACAGTCAAACCGCAAAGAAACCACGAAAAACAAAAATAAACTTGACATATTTTTAAAAATCATTAATACTTATAAAGTTAAGCAAAAAATAAACAAAATGCTTAACCAACAAAAACAAAAAAAATAACAAAACAAAAAAAATAACAAAACAAAACAAATAACAAAAATAAAAAACATTAGGAAAACCAAAAACTAAGTAATTAGTATCTAGTGGTTAACTAAATTAACAACCTTTACAACATACTAATTATAAGTTACTATTACAGGTTACGTCCCCTGCCCATACAGGCTATACACGCTATACCCGCATACGCATACACACACGCACGCCTTAAGGAAAAAAATCGCGTTTTTCACTTCTTTTAAATAATACCAATTTTAAACAACCGTTTCCCACATTCCTTATCCTCGCATACGCATACACACACGTACGCCTTAAGGAAAAAAATCGCGTTTTTCACTTCTTTTAAAAATACGCTCTTAAGGAAAAAAATCGCGTTTTTCACTTCTTTTAAATAATACCAATTCCCCAAACATACGCCTTAAGGAAAAAAATCGCGTTTTTCACTTCTTTTGAAAACCATATAAATCAATCTCCTCATCTCATTGTTATTGCCCTCTAATTTAAATTCTCAGCGTGTTTTCTATCTCGGGTGATATAGATTACCAAATTAATATTCAAATTGATTTTAGCTATGTTTATTAAAGCCTCAGTACAAGTCTGATATATCTCCCCTCATGACAATCTCCCCAGTAGAGGTTAGCCCCGCTGGTATGCTAGGGGATAGAGGGGCTTGGAGACGGCTGGTATAGGATACCCTAGGGGATACATTTTTTGTTTTAATAAATTTGGTAACATAATCTCCCTTGATACCTTGCCATCCGCTATTAATCGCGTCGTATAGCATATCTATAGTCGCCTCTACCCCGCCTCTTTTTAAACAACCCAATAAACCGCCGTTCCGAGGGTTGGTAGCATTAAACTTAAACGTTGATTTAGATCTGCTTGATGATTTCTTCGAGGTAAAGAACCATCGGATATATAAATTAAGAATTTCTTGATAGCTACTTTGGAGGGGGGCGGCGGCATCTGGGGGGTGGCTAAAACCTTTTTCTTTTTTTCCTTTTAAGCTTTCGTTATGAGTTTCTGTTTCTATTTCCTTTAAGCTTGTACGTAGTTCTATAATTTCTTTAGAATATTTATTTAAAATTTCTTCTTTTAATTCCCCTTTTAACTCTTCTTGAAAAGAATCTAAGCTATATATATTTGTTGTATTCTCTGTATATAATAGTTGTGGTTGCTCTACAACATCTAGTTGTGGTTGCTCTACAACAACTGAACTGGCTGGGGTTAATAGGCTAATCAACTCTTTTTCTTTTACCTGCCAATAGCCTCTCGCTGGCGTCCCCTTCACGTTATATGAGATTACACCCATTTCTATTAAACGCTTTTTATTTTTAAGATGTCTATCACGACTAAAGCAACCACATTCTGCCATCAATTCTTCATCAGTTTTGTAAAATTCCTTGCCTTTCATGGCTGAGTGCCAATAACATAACTGGCTTAGTAATATCGCACATGATTGATCATCTCTAAAGACAGTCTTCCCGTTGTTTAATTTTGTTTCTTTCCCGCAAATCCTACTGTATTCAGGGTTAAATGCTATAGGGCGTGTATTTAATATTTGAAATAATGACATATACTATTATTAATAAAACTTAAATAATGATTTGTCAAAGTTACTTGACAACTTTTTAAAAGTATTTTACTTTATAAAAGTAGATAAATACTACATTAATAATTAATAATATGATTATCGCATTTCTCTTATCTATGATTAGTTTTTTTCTTTATCTTAAAATAGATTTTATTCAAGAAGAAAAAGATATTTTAACCCTTTTTAAATACCAAATGTTTAATTTCTTTTTTATATATTTAAGTAAATTTTTCCCAGCAATATTGCCGCTAATTATCACCATTTTAATAGTTGATATATGTTTCTTTTTTAAAAAATAAACTACGCTATTAACCAAATTCTTATTCTTATATATATGAAACAACTAAAAATTATCCTGACTTATGGGCTACCAGCCTCAGGAAAAACAACATGGGCAGAACAATTTGCTCGACAAAATAATTATACGAATATATGCAAGGACGATATACGCCTAGCTAACCCAACTTATAACGAAAAGAAAGTACGGGACGAAAGAGATTTAAAGACTAGGGAATCTTTGTCTAACGGCAAATCCGTTATATGGAGCGATACCAATTTGAATCCTATCCATAAAAAGATAGCGGAAGAGATAGCCTTAGAGTTCAACGCTACAGTAGAGATCAAAGATTTTTCTGATGTCCCATTAAAAGAATGCCTTAAAAGAGATGCTCATAGAGGAACTAAGGCCGTAGGGGCTAAAGTAATAAAGAAAATGTATTACGAGTATTTTTTAACTTGACAAAAACAATAATTTAAAAGTTATATATAAATTATATGGAAAGAAAATTTGTTAAAATCAAAATTATTGAAGCTATAACCCCTATTGACGGAGCTGACTCTATCGAACTCATAACTTTTGATGATTGTTCATGGCAGTGCGTAGCTAAAAAAGGTGAGTTTAAACAAGGAGATCAATGTGTATACTTTGAAATAGACTCTTTACTCCCTTCTAACAATCCTGCTTTTGACTTCTTAGCACATAGTAATTCTATTAAAACCCAAATGCAAGATGGCAAAGAGTATAAGGGATATAGGCTCAGAACGATTAAGCTAAGAGGTGAATTGTCTCAAGGGTTAGCTTTACCTTTATCTAGTTTTGATTTAGATCTAACTAACGATGATTTAGACGGGCAATTAGGTGTAGTTAAGTATGATCCCGTAATCTTGACAGATGGTTCCGATATTGGGGCTTTTGAGAGTCTAGTACCAAAAACTGATGAAGAGAGAGTCCAAAACCTTAAAAGAAAGTTTGAGCATTGGCAAGATATAGATATGGTTGCAACTGAAAAGCTAGATGGGACTTCTTGCACGATTATCTACCAAGAGGGTAAAAAAAGATTGTTTAGCAGAAACCTTGAAAAGAAAGTTGGAATAGGCCATAAGTATGACGTAGCGACTGAAAACATTTATTTCCCTAACGATTACGCCGTTCAAGGTGAAATTATCGGGTCAGCAATTCAAGGGAATAGCTACAAACAAAACGGCGTAAAGTTCTATGCCTTTAACGTGTTTGATATTCTTAAAGGTGATTACCTTAACGATTTAGAATTTAATAGATTTTGCGATGAAAATAATATTCCTAAAGTCCCTGTTATTTGGGAGGGTAAATTAAGTCAATTTGATGGCATTAATGGCGTTTTAAAATTTGCTGAAGGGAAATCTAATATTTGTGAAACAACCGAACGCGAGGGGTTAGTTTTTAGAAACTTAGAATTTGACAAAGGTAAGAGAATTAGCTTTAAAGCTATTAGCAATAAATTTTTACTTAAAGAGAAATAATAATAATATGAACAATAAAATTAAAAAATTCGTAGGGCTATTAAAACACAAGATTATGTCTAGCCAAGAATTTATCAAAATAAGAAAAGAAGAACTATCCAATAGCCGCTTAATGCAAATAATGGAAAAAAAGTTTTCTATCACTAGCCCATCTAAGCAACGGAAAATAGCAACAAATTATATAACAAACATGGTGTCTTCAGGTCAAAAATATACTGATGCAAAGAGGAATATTAAAGATTTTGTTAATTCTGAAGATTTTAAAAAGTTTTATGATGAAGAATCAGAGAAAACTAGAGTAACAGAATTAAAAGAAATAATGGAAAAACATAGAGAAGAGATAGACGCTTCCTCTGTAAAGCTACTAAAACACGTAGATGAAAGAAAAGAAGTATTAAACGTGATTAGTGCTGTTATAGGCGTTAACGTAATAGATGATTGTCGTGAAGATAAAACCTCAAGAAAGGGAGCAATATATAAATTAACTAGAGATATCGGTTTTCGTGTTCGTTATACTAGAAAAGATGAGATTATTTATCCATTTTGTTGTTGTTACCCAGAAGGCGTACTAGAAGGTTACTGCTTTACGAAAGAGGAATGTGTTAAAATCATTGCGTTTATTAACCAATCAATTCTTGACAGGTTATTTGATTAATAAAAAATTTTTAATGATTTATTTCCCTTTACTTGACAACTTTTAAAAAATATTTTATGTTATATATATATGGAAAATCAACAAAAGAAAAAATCATACAAAGCTAAAACCTTAATGGGGGGAGTACTTTTAATAGCAATTGTAGTGTTCTTCTTCTGGTATTCTATGCTAGGCGGACAATTTATCCTAGAAAGAAATTGGAAAGAAAACGTTACAAAAACGGCAGAAATCAACCTCAAAAAAAGAGACCGAGATATTTTTGTCGCAGAATGTAGGAAACGAATAGCCCTTGTGGAGGCTAAGCTTAACTTTGCTACTAATCAATATTTAATCTCTATTGAGAACATAATAGCTCAAAATGAAAATGCAAAAAAGAGCTATGAAGAGCAAAAATCTACAGTAGTTGAACAATTTAAAGCGATATACCAAACTGAACAAGCTGAAGCGGAAACGGAAGAAGACAAAAACTTCGTAGAGCAATCTCAAAAATTAGCTCAAAATACAGGGGTTATAAATGTCTTGCAAACCAAAGCTCAAGACATAAAGGCTTTTGATAATACTTTAAGAATTAAAATAGCAGATAAGCTTGAATCAGCCTCAGGGGAATTAAAGAAAAATTATGTTTCCGTTGATTACCAAGTAGGGGAAATAATTAACTGGATTGAATCTGATCAATCTAAAGTATTTTCTACTATAGAAAACTTAGATGTAAAATTTGATTATTTAGCTGGGACATCCTGCTTAGGCGTAGACTCTAACGGGACAGTAATTAGAACAACTGCCGATCTAAGAAAGAAATACCAACCACCAGTGTCTAATCAAGCGAAAGATATAGTAAATAATGGAGCAGGGGTAGGTTCAATCTTTAAATAAAAAAATATGTTTAGCTTTTTTAAAAACCAATTTAAAATTATTATAGTTGCTTTGCTAGTAGTCATGGTTTTAAGCCTAATCTTAATGCAGGTCAAAAACGTTTTAGATACTTTAGCTTTACAAAAAGAATATAAGGATCTAATTACATCTAAAGAATTTATAGTTGGTGAAGTAAAAAAAGAAAAGCGTGAATACGTAGACTGTGAATGGATAGAATCTACTACAGATGTTACTGAGGCGGTAGATAAGGGAGAAATAAACGTAGATTTGCCTGAAGATGAAAAAGATAGTAATGGATGGGACTCTTGGTTTATAGGCGGGGTTAGAGTAGAAGCAAAAACTAAAACAAATCCCTCTAAAATTACTCCTAAACCTGCCCCTACTAAACCTACTACACCTAAAACAACAACACCCAAGACCAATAATAAGACGATTAAAGGGACGCAGAAAGCAGACCGTCAAAATCTTATTAAATCTCCGACAAAGTCTAAAACTATAGAGGCAAACCAAAAGTCTAATTACTATTTTATCTTACTACCAAATGGACAGGTAAATAAAGTACAAAATGAATGTAAAGACACAAACTTTGTAGATTATACGATTAGAATTAACGATAATTGGAAAAATCCAATTTACAAAATGATGAAAACAAAAGCCAATTATCAAGAGCCTGATTGGTATGCTCAAGCAGTAGAAGGAGAAACAGCTTATTGGGTAAACGAATATGAACATATCCCTAAAGCAATAGAGAACTTTCCAGGGATACCAGCAGGTTTTAAACAGTTATATCCTGAGTTTTATAGTTTAGTCCCTGATAGACCAACGCTAAACGGTTATAAGGGGGATATGCTTTTAAAGTGTAAAGATATTAATTCGGCTATTACTCCAACAGTTGACTTATCTATAAACCAAACACTAGATCTTGCGAATAGAGATTTGAACGTTATCCACAAGAAACAAGTTAATTTATTAATTATTGTTTGCCCTGAAGAAATATTAACGATGTTAGAATTTGCAGACCAAATGCTAGAAGGGGCAATTGAAGAATCATGGAAAGGGAGTGAAAAGAATCAATTAATATTCTTAACTTTTGTTTCACAGGATCTAACCATTAAATCTATTAGGACGATAACGTGGGCTGCTGGTGAAGATACCATGAATGAACAAGCTAGAGATAATATCGGTAAAAAATTAGATGTTGCTTATGTAGAAGATTTAAAAGAAATTACTAAAAATAATTTTGTTAGAGAAAGCTTTAACAAGAAATATCAAGATTTAAAAGAAGAATTACAAACTAAATATAAAATAAAATAATATTATGAAACCAAACACTCTTATAATGTCAGACCTACACATGAACTTTGAAAAGTTTGATGTTAGCAGAATCCTTGCTGAAGAAGGCTTAGACTTTATAGACACAATCATTATTGCAGGTGATATGACCAATTTTGGGTTTAAAGAGCGTTCTGAGATAACAGCTCTAAGAAGATATTTAAAAGATACACAAAATCATTGCAAAAGATTGTTATATATAGCGGGCAATCACGATATACAGTTAGAGGATATAAATTTAGTAGACAAATATAAGCTCTTAGAAAACGAACATTTTTTTACTAAAAATATTACTTCTAAGTGGCTTGCAGTTGACGATATTGTATACGTAGGTATGAGTATGTCGCCCTGTTACGATATTCCAAAACTAGCGACTACTTGGGATAATATGACTTGTAATGAAGCTTACGAAAATGCCTATTATGAACAATTTAATTATAATACTGAATATCGGGAGCGGAATGTTAAATTAGTTTATATAAGCCATTGTCCACCATACAGCGAGCTTTCTACTATGAATAGAGGGGCATATGCAGGTGTAAATATTGGTTCAAAGCCTTTATTAGAGCTTATAAAGAATCAACAGCCTGATGTAGTTATTTGTGGGCACGTTCATGAAAACGCAGGGAAAGAGATTAAAATTGGTAAAACTATGTTATACAACGTAGCTACTACGTATAGATTTATAACCATATAACTAGTTATTAATATAAAGTCTTTGATATAATACTTGACAACTTTTAAAAAATATTTTATGTTATAAATATAGCAAACAGCTATTTAAAACATTTAAAAATATGATTACATTCAATATCAACAACGAGTATAACAATGATGAGTATACTCCTAGCGAACTTTTAAAAATTCAAACCAAAATAAAAGACAAGATTAATATCTGTCAAAGAAGCAAAAAAAAAGTTGAAGAAATGCTTTTTATGGTAGAAAGCGTTTTAAAGATGCTAGAAAGCGGGGAAAAAATATTGGCATTGATTGATTTTGATAATTTAGACTCAGACGATGTAAAAATCTTTGACGAAATTAAAAAAGCTTTAGACTCCAATATAATGGAAACGCTAGAGCAACTTGACAAATTTTAAAAAATGTTTTATGTTATAAAGGTAAAAATATAAGATATTTGAACTTATGACAAAAGAAACAAGGAAGATTATTAATGATTATAGGAAGATGATAATTAAAGAGATGGAAAAAAGAAAAATTAGTCAAAAAGATTTAGCCGCGATGTTAAATGTCCACTATTCTTACATTTCTAAAGTATTATCTAATCACAATATATCATTGATAACTATGGAAAAAATTGCTGATGCTCTTGATTTAAAAATTAATTTAAGTTTAGAGTATAAATACAAATTCAACGATTAAAAAACACAACTATGACTACAACAATAATAATGATTTTAATACTAATACTAACCTTTTTAATTTTGATTTTAACTAGGTTAGTATCAAATATTCTTAAAAAGGTTAAGCATTTAGAAGAAGATTATGAAGCTTTTTTAGATAGGAAAGGAGAAAATTTTTATTCTCATTTAGAAAATAAATAATTTTAATTTCTTAAAAAATACTTTATAATAATATGTCCTTTTCTAATATAGATTTATACTTGATGATCCCTTTTAATAGGGTAACTGAAGATCTACTTCTGTACCTTAATTCTGAGGGCTTAGTAGACTTCACCAAGCAAAATTTCCCAATCTATTATAACTCTACTTCTGAGAGCTCAACTATTAACTTTAGTTTTGTTTTTGGCATGGATCATCGTGGGGTTTATGAAGACTATTTTTTTAATCTTGATGATTTTAAAGAAGCATGTAAAACAAAAATAGAAATACTTAAGAAATATCCTAATTATTTTTACTTTTTAGTTACTATAAAAAATAAAAATCCAACAAAAATAAAAGAATTACTAGCAAATTTTGAAAAACATAAAGGAATAATCCCTTTTACTTTTAACCAAACAACACTAAGGTTTGACTCAGGGGAAACAAAACTAAATGAAAAAATACAAAACCTTTTTAATAAAGAAACAATTATGCCTACTAACAACATCGACAACAACAATAATAATAATACAACTGCTCAAATTGAACAACTTTTAATTGAGCTTGCTAGAAAAGAGTTAACCTCAATGGAAATAGATAAAAAAATAGACGCTGCGATTCATGAAGTAATTGACAGTGTTAAAGAAAAATCTATTTCAAAACACATAACAATTGAAAAAACAATTAATAGTGTTCCTGTTAAAGGGGTTGCCCACTCATCTTTAGAAAAAGTTTTAAAGATAATTTCAATTAAAGAGCCAGTATTTTTATATGGAAACGCTGGGAGTGGAAAAACTAATATAGCTATTCAGTGTGCCGAAATTCTTGGCCTCCCTTATTACAGTATATCTGTAAACGAACAAACAACTAAAACTGATTTTTTGGGGTATTTTGACGCCCACAGTAATTTAATTAAAACCAATTTTAGAAAAGCTTTTGAAACAGGGGGTGTTTACATAATTGATGAAATCGATGCAGGAAACCCAAACGTGTTAACTGTTCTTAATAGTGCCTTATCTAATGGGTCTATGGCGTTTCCTGATGGTAATGTTAAAAAACATGAAGATTTTGTTTGTGTCTGCACGGCAAATACAACTGGTGATGAAACAGATATAAAATACATCGGCAGGAATATCTTAGACGCGGCGACTTTAGACAGATTTATAAGGGTCTATATAGACTACTGTGATGAGTTAGAAAGTAAAATTCTTACCTCTAAAACTTTAGCTATAAGAGACTCTTTAAGAGAGTCTTATAAAAAAAATGATTATGATTTATTTGTTTCAACAAGATCGTTGTTACAGGTTGATAAATTATTAGTTGCAGGCTTTGATAAAAGAGAAGCTGTCAAATTAGCAATTAACCCCCCTGAAGCGTTTTTAGATTTAGTTAGCCCAATAGTCGTAACTAGTTCAAACTCTTTAACTTCTCAAAAAAAATAATATTTATTATGACTTACAACTCTATAAGCTATACCCCAGCTAACTTTTTGGGGGAAGCTATAAATTTTAAATTTAAAAGCTGGGCAGATTTTAAATACAATCTTGACCTAAGAATAAAAAACAAAATATATTTTTCTGAATATAGATCATCTAGGGAGCAACTTGAGTCAGGCTTCAACGATACTGGATCTTTATACGAAGCTAGAGAGAGATTAGAAAAAAAAACAAAAATAAATAATCCAGAAGTTAAAAAACAAATGTTTAATAATATTTCTAAAAATTATAAAATGTATTTAGCAGATACGCCTTTTGAAACAATTGATATTCCTAGTTATTTATCTTTTGTTCCTGATTACTGGGTAAATTTTAAAGCAGGGAATAAAAAAGCTAAAAGGAGAATAGTAAAAAAAATATTTCTAACTATTAACGCCTTAGGGGCGGTTAATAAGGCATCATTAAAAGAATACTTAGAAAACTCATTATTGGATATATCTAATAATTATATATTTGAAAAAATTATTATTTCAGCTGTTTCTTCTGAGGCTGGGGAAAATGATGAAGAAGCACATTTTTATATAGATATACCTGCTAAAGATTTTAATTTAATTTTTAGAGCTGGTTTTTCTGATTTTTTCAGAAGAATTGTTTTTTTCTTTAGAGAACAAAGTAGTAAACTTAACGCGGCCTATGGGGTTACCTTGACTAAATCAAAATTTAAAAAAGTAAATAAGTTAACTAATGATGACGTTGTTTTTGCTTTTTATAACAGATAAATTATGATCAAAAAAAAATATCATATTAAGTATAACCCTGAAAAAAGAATGTATTATATAGTTTGCATAGAATACATTTTAGGGTTAATCCCTATCAATAAATATCTTTTAAGGGATTGCCGTAGCTATTTTGGCTATTTTTGGGTTATATATTTTGATACGCTTGAAGAAGCAAGGGGACAAATAGAGATACAAAAAAAGGGGGACTCCCTTGCTAAAAAAATATATTATTAAAATTGTATAAATTTTCTTGACAACTTTTAAAAAATATTTTATGTTATAAATATAGCAAACAGCTATTTAAAACATTTAAAATAATTTAAAAAAACTATGGATAAAAAAGATATATTAAAATATATTAAAGAAATTAAAGGCCTACTTAAAATACTATCTATTGATAGCCAGCCTTTTTTAAATCAACTATTAGAATTAGAGCAATTAGTTTGCTTTAATTTAATTCCTGAACGGGAAGCACTAGAAAAAATATCAATCATTATTAACAAAATATATATATGCAAATAAATGATAAAGTGTATATCTTAATTAACAATAAGATAATTAATTTTAATGAAGGTGTTATTTTAGAAGAAAGGCTAACTCTTTCAGGGAAAAAATATAAAATCAAATATTTAAGCAAGACTGGGTTCCCTATTATAACTACGGTCGATGGAGATCAGCTTATTCCAGCTGAAGAAGTTTTAATAACTTCAATAGAAGAAATAAAAAACAATTTTAATACTAAATATTTAATAATAACAAACTATGAAAACAATAATTAAAAAAATGGCAATTTATCCTACTGGGGATTGCGGGTATGGGGTATTCTATAACGATATCCTAATATCTAAAGAGCTTATTACTTCTCCAGAAAAAAAACCTAGAAGGAAAGATTTTTTATATGAATATAAGAAGTTAAACAATCCTAAAAGAATAATTGAGCTAATCAATTACGAGGAAGAAAACCCTCAGGAATTAATTTTTGACGAGGCAACAATTAAAGAGATCTTTTGTGAAGCTCAGCTCAGGTTACTTATATTGTATAACAGAGCTTTTTTCTTTGCTCAAAACATTATCAAAGTTACTGATGATGAGAAACCTTTTTTCCCTAACGGGGAGTATGACTCGATTAAAAAGAAGAGTATACAAAATTTAAATGATATAAACGAGAAAAGAAACGCTTTAATTTCTAAAGTTATTTCTCTTAACTTATTTGATCAAGAATACGGAATTAAAATCTTTGGGGAATCTATGTCTTCAGATAAACCTAAAGCCGTATTCTTTATAAACGGGGTTTATGTCATATTTAAGGTAAACCTTCTTCCTGAAGAAATACAACGCTTTATATTTTCTACTGCAGGGGTTGAACCCCTATTACAAGAGCAGTTTAGGCTAAATAATATGAAAAACATCTCCTACGTACATATCCCAGATTATTCTTATCTGGATAGAAATTTAAAAATATTAGGTCTTGACAAAGATTAAATAGTTACCTTTTCTTTAAGTATATGGTAGAGGCGAATAGAGAAGCTGTTAATAAACTTAATGAAAAATTAAGTGAACACTTTGGGAGAGAAATAGATATTACTGCGTTAGAATATGCTACTGATATTTATGAATACGTTGATAATTTTGAAATTATGTCAGAAGAGTTTGTGGAAAAAAGTAGTTGGACTATTAGCTTTCGGCGTGTGTATCAGTTAGAAGAAGACTTTTACATCTCAATTATTGTTACAAAAGTGCTTACTAAAATTCAAGAAGATGATGATTATGTTGAAGTTTCTGATGTTATTAACAGCATTAAAAGAGTCTACCCTAAAATTATTAACGTAATAGCTTATACTGAATAATATGTCTTGGGATCTCGTAGATAATTATAGAAAGGAAGCAGCAAAATTGAGGGAAGAAGCTTTTAATCCTGAGGCTTTTTTCAGATTGCAGGAGATAGAAGCAGTAATTACGATTATGATTAAAGAATTGTTGAAATGAGTAATATAAAATTAATAAATAAAGATTGCCTAATAGCATTAAAGACCTTAGAAGATAACTCAGTAGATAGTATTGTTACAGACCCGCCTTACGAGTTAGGTTTTATGGGTAAATCATGGGACAGTACAGGAATAGCAAATAACGTTGAGGTATGGAAAGAATGCCTTAGGGTACTTAAACCAGGCGGGCATTTGTTAGCATTCTCAGGGACAAGGACTTATCATAGAATGGCAGTAGCTATTGAAGATGCAGGATTTGAGGTAAGAGATATGATTGAATGGGTTTATGGCTCAGGATTTCCTAAATCGCTCAACATAGGTAAGGCGATTGATAAGTTACAAGGAAATGAGAGGGAAGAAACGGGGGAATATCAATTTCCAGATGGATTAAAAAGAAATAGTTTGAATGATAAGGGTACTAATCAGTGCAATAGAAATTCGGGGAATCCGATACCTAAAAATTATACACGAACCAAAGGTACTTCCGAATACGAAGGTTGGGGGACAGCACTAAAGCCAGCACACGAACCTATTTGTATGGCACGTAAACCTCTAGCAGAAAAAACGATAGCTCAAAATGTACTTAAATATGGTACAGGGGGGATAAATATAGATGAGAGTAGGGTAGGGACAGAGGAAAGATACAATCCCGCATCACGGAATAAAGCAGGCGGAAATAGTTTAAACATGTCAGCACAAGGTATGCCACAAGATGCGGAAGGAACAACGGCTATCGGTCGCTTCCCAGCAAACTTAATCCATGATAATAGCGAAGAAGTAAGAGCCTGTTTCCCTGAGACAAAAAGCGGACGGGGGATAACTAAAAGAAAAAATAAAGATGAAGTGTTTGATTTTGGGCAAGGATATGGAAGAGAAGAAATATCAGATTCAGGCAATGCCTCACGTTTTTTTAAATCTATAATTTATAACCCTAAAACCTCTAAAACTGAAAGAAATGCAGGGTGTGATAATTTAGAAGAAAGACAGCTAGACGAAAGCCGTTTAGAGGGCAATCCAGGTGGGAATAACCCAAGAAATAGGGGTGTTAACAAAGCTACTAATTTTCATCCTACAGTTAAGCCTATCGCCCTTATGGAATATCTTATAAAAATGGTAACCCCTTTAAATGGTACGGTTTTAGATCCTTTCATGGGGTCAGGAAGTACGGGGGTTGCTGCAAAAAAGAACGGTTATAACTTTATCGGTATTGATATGACGCCTGAATACGTTGAAATAGCAAAGGCTAGAATAGATAATTGTAACGAAAATTTATTATAATCTTGACAACTTTTGAAAAGTATTTTAGACTATAAAAGTAGATAAATGCTACACTTAATTTTAACATTTAATAATAATATGACTAAAAATATAACAGACATACCCATCTTTAAAAGAGCTTTAGAAAGTTTAAAAGACAAAGAAATAAGGGATAAAGTAAATTCAAGATTGAACCTTTGGCTTAACTATTCTTGCGATTGGGATATGGAGAATTGGGATGGGCTATATTTTACAACTTACGAATACCTAGAATTAGATGATTTACCAATAGCAGATCAACTAATATTTTTAACGGTAATCCTTGGTAACGATGCTAACGGAGAGCCTTTATTGCCTTTTTTCAAGATGTTTCCTTGTGTTAATTGTGGTGAAGAATTTGACAATACTTATGCTAATAGCATCTTGTATAACCAAATTGCTAATTGCAAATTTAACGGTGCTGATTACGAACAAATGCTTGAAAATTTAGCAAACGTAGATTTGCCTAACGAAAAGTCAATAAAATTTAGAGATTAACTTATGCCAATATATAAAATAGATAAAAGTATAAATAACATTTTTTATATTTTTCAAGATAAAAAACTTTTGGATATCGCCTTGAATTTAGGTGAAGAAGTTAAAAAAATAAAAAGTTATAACGAATGGACTGGAAAATATCCATCACTCTCTAAAAAAACTACAAGTCTTTATAACGACTTGCCAAACAACTTAATTGGTTTAATTCTTACAATAAGTGATATTAAACATAATACAAGTTATTATCTTAAAAGATACCCTTTTATCTTTGATGATATAGACGTATTTTAACTAAACAATTAAACTCATATGAATTTATACTACACACCTCCCTCTAATGAAATCTTTGAGGAAATGAAAGAACTAGCAATAAGCATTTGGTCTACTTACGACGATACCTATGGGTATGCAAGTGAGAAAATTAATAGGGGGATTAGCCTTCAAAACGTATCAGACAATTTTATGTATATATTTTCTATGTTTGATGGGATTAATCGCAGAAAACTATTAGAGGGGGCTTCCAAAGAATTGAGGGAAGAGGCCAATACTAGACTTGACTATTAAATATTAATTTGTATTATTATAATGTATGATACCAGACAATAATGTCCCTTCAAGGAGGGAAAAAAGAAAACTAGCTAGAAAAGCTAAAAAACATTTTAAAAAAGAACATTTAAAACAATTTAAAAAATTAACTGAAAAAAACTAAATATGAACGAAAAATTAAATTTCAGAATTTTAAAAAGTAAAGACGACGCCCGTTTTGTTAGGTCGTTAGAAATAGAAAATCAGCGGTTTATAGATAATGACAATATTAGTCAAAGCTTATACGATTTAGAGATCGATAAAGTTGATATAGAAGTAAATATTTGGAAACAAATATACATTCTGGAGGATGAACACGGAGAGCGTCTAGGATACGGGTTGATTAGATATTATCCTGCTGATAGGACAGCCGATTTTACTTATTGTATAAAAGAAGCAAGCAGGGGAAAAGGCTATGGGAAATATCTATTACAGTATCTACTTGCAACGGTTAAATTCTCCAGATTTGCTGATTTAATTAAAGTAAAAGTGTTTAAGGATAATATGGCTAGCCAGTGTCTTTTGTTACAATTCGGTTTTGACCTTGTAGGACCGATACCAAACGGAAGGCAATTAATGCCTAATGGAAGAACTCTAGCTCAGGATTACTACATTGCATATAAGGATATATCAAGTGAAATTCAGTCATATGCCTCATTAAAATATTAAAAACATTTAAAAATAATATTTAAATATATGCCTAAAAAACAACCAGAAAATAAACAATTCCTAATTGGAAACATTAAATCGTTAATTTTAGAAAAATCTAAGGAAAGCAGGGAACATAATAAAAAAATATTTAGGACTTCTAACGGGATTTTGTGGGCTGACCAAAATGGGCGAAACCAATATTATCCTATCTTGTATTTAAAGAAGCCTAAATACCTTTCTGAAGAGGAATTTCAAAAATTACTGGACAAATTAGAAATTACTTTTAAGGATTAATAGAATATGAAATTTTTACAAATTAAAAAAGATGGTGTTTCAATACCACCTGAAATACTTGAAATGAATGGGGTGGATTTTGATACAATACGTTACTGTAGTAAAGATAATCAATATCTTACATTTATTGATGGGAATTTAGATGATATCGTAAATTCAAGTGATTGTTATCAATCAAGACCACTAATTGAAATAGATGGGTTTTGTGAGTTTGATATTATTTTAAGCAATGAGTATTACCAAGTAGATGTTACAAGCACAAAGATTATTTTATTCTTGCCAAGTTTAATTATTAAAAATTTGTTTGATGACTTCTATGAAGAGGATTATAATGATAGATTTTATACTGTAATTGATGGCGACTATAAAACCTTAGGCACAATATTCAATCCTGAAAATCAAGCGAAGTATCCTGAACTTTATGAGGAAGCCCTAAAAATAGTAAACAATAATAAATAACAATATGAAAAAAACCATTCACCGAGATAGAAGCTTACTAGATTTAATCTCTACAAAAGACGAATATAGGTACACTACCCTTATTTCGCTCATAAAGGCTAAAATTACGGACTTAAACATGTTCACTGATACAAATGTTAGAAACATATTTAAAGTCTTGTATAGTGGCAATTATAGCTCTTACCCAGTTAACGTATTAATTGATAAAGGGCTTGAATTAGATACAGATCTAACAACATATTATATTAACAAAGCTAAACTTAATTTTGAAGAGGAAGCTAAGGCTTTAATTTTTGAAATTAAACAACAATATGAGCTTGAAAAAGCAAAAGATATCGCTGTTAGATTCCTTAATTTGAAGGATCAAACCCCTGAAGAAACAGACGAATTTATCAATTATATTTCTAATATTTCTAATGAACTTTTAGATGACGGAGAAGAAGATTTGTCTAATTGCCATTCGTGGTCTTTTGTTATGCCTTATATTGAACAAGCTCAAGATGGGACGCTTGATAAAGGTATTTCAACAGGGTTTTCCGATATAGACAATCTAGGCTTAAAATTAACTAAAGGGTCTTTGTACGTTATTGCAGCTCCAGCTAAAACAGGTAAGAGTACCTTCATGTTACAAATGGCACATAAAATATCTAAAGACCGTAAATGCTTTCTAATCCAATTAGAAATGACAAAAAAACAAGTTCAAGAGAAATTAATCGGCATGGCTTTAGGTTGTAATCCTAGATATGCTATTGATCGAATTAATAATTCTGAAGCAATTGAGATCGTTTCAGAATATTTATCTAATACACAACTAGAAATACTAAGGCCAAATGGGGCTAGGGCAGATATTAATATCCTTTTATATTATATGAGGAAAAAGGCTAAAGAGGGGGTAGAAGTATTTTTTATAGATCAACTTAGTTTTATTAAGTATCCTGACTCAAAAATACCTTATCATTTGCAGGTAGATGAAATCGTAAGGTTGATCAAAGCAGAGGCAATATCTTTAAACGTTATAGTTGTGCTAGCCCACCAATTAATACAAGAAACTACGAGGTCGGGCAAAACTAATTTTGATTTATCTGACCTAAAATCTTCATCAGGGGTAGGAGAAACTTTAGACGATGCAATTTTCCTCCGTAAAGATGAAGAAACTAACAATGTTAGTATTATGTGGAGGGGCAGAAATGGATCAGGGGAAACTGAAATGATATATAACAAAACCTTAGCAATATTTTTAAAAACTCATTATGAGCTTAAATAAAAAAAAGAAAAATTTTAAATATAGATACACTAAAGTTATTAAAGAGGCTTTTTTTAAAGGTTACAATATACCAAGAATTTGCTTAGAACCTTTGATAAGATATAAACATAAAACACTCCCTAGAACATACGTAGTTAAAGTTTTAAAACATCTTGGTTTATACATGCCAAAAGAGAAATTTAGGGACAAAATTAAGCTTATTACAGAAATCGACCCTGATAATTTAGATCTTGTAAAAGATATTATTGGTTTAAAGAATTACCAACAGGCTAGAGAAAGCACTATAGCTCCCTTAATTAAAGGGGCATTAAATAAAAATGAAAAATTTAATCTTTTAAATCGGTTAAAGAAATTTCCTGATGAAGCAAATATAAAAATATTTGGGGAAGACACGTCTATCCACCATACTGTATTATGGGATGCAAGGCAAAATCTTAAGCATAAAAACTTGACAAAAAGAGAATAATGTTATATATCTTTAACATATGTCAATTTTAGACACTAAAATAATTAAAAATCCAGCTAAATTTTACGAGTGGGCTGGAAGCATTGGAGAATTTAAAACGTATAATTCTGAAACCAAAGAAAACGAATACGTTAAAGATATTACTTTTATAGTGGTTGATCAAGCAATGACTTTAAAAGGGTGGGACGATAGCACTGACTCAGCTATCTGGTCTAACGAATTAAAAGATATAAAAAAACCTTTTATTGTTAAAAATAGTAAAGGAGTTATTGAAAAAGGTTTATACTCAGAATTAAAATCTGATGTAAAATTTTGTAAAGTACTTTATGGGTACGATATAAATAACAATGATATTATCGGTGTTAAGCTTTATGGCTCATCACTAGGAGTAGCCTTAAACAACAAAATTTTTGATGGCGATAAATACACCTTAAGTGTTAATCCTGAAATACAGAAAAAAGGGGCAAATAAATATTATATTCCTACGATAGAAAAGATTGAAGCAACCCCTGAAGAAATAGAAAGGGCTAAAGAATTATATAAAACAGTTCTTTTACCATATTTAGATGAGTATTATGCTAATAGTGGGGAAGATACTAGCTTAAATGAAGATTTTACAGGGATAGATATTGAAGAAATTGATTTAGAAGGCGTTCCTCCGATGCCTTTCTAAAAAAAAATTAATTAAAAATTTATGAAAAAAGCAAAAGCAAAAAATACTATAGTAACATTAGAATGGGAAGATATCCGCTATGTTGATGGGAAAAAGGTTGTTGAGCCTCAAATTCAACAAAACGAAATTAACTTTAATTATCAAACTAAAGCTAGTGATCTAGTCCACGAATTTCATAGTAAAGTAAAAGACACTGAACCATATAGGAATCTTTTTGAATTTTACCGCGTTGAAACTACGATTGGAGAAAAACTAGCTATTTGCCAAATAATTATGAGTGAGCTAGTTAGTACTGATGTAAAATATCATACAAAATCTTCCAACCCGAAGAAAAGAGATTTTAGATTAAGCATGACTATGCTAGCAAAATTATCTAAATATGCGAAACTCTTGTCCTTGGGCAAAGAGTACAAGGAAGAAACAACCTCTAAAAAAACAAATAAAACAAATCAAAAACCAAATATCTTAAATAAACTAACTTCAATATGGAAATAAATAAATTAGATTATATTTCAGCAAGTGCTGTTATCTCATACCTAACTAACCCGTATAGCTTTTACAAGCATTACGTAATAAAAGAACGAGATAACCTTGATACAGTGGCCTCTTTAATCGGTAAAGGAATGCACTCAATTATAGACGCTAAATTATTAGACAAGAAATTAACTTTGTCTGAAATTCAAGTTAATACTTGTAAAAATGCGGTTCATTTAACTTTAGATCAAGTTGAAACAATATTTAAAAAACTTGAACACCTTTATAGATATATCCACAGTGAAAGAGATACTGTTTTAAGCCATGTCATTAAAGAGGTTCAAAGCTCAAGTAGTTTTGAAATTGAAAAAGAGTTTTTTACTGATATTGTAACAAAAAACCAATATTCAACTAAATTAAAAGGATTTATTGATTGCCATTTCTATGATGAAAATGGTTATATAACAATTATTGACTGGAAGTCAGTTACCAAATTTGCTAATCAACCTAAGATTAACTACATTATCCAAGGGATATTATATGCTGTACCTTTCTTAAACGAAGGAAAAGTAGTAAGAAATATAAAATTTGTAGAAATTAAAAAAAGTGATAATAGGGACGGCTCTGATGTATGTAATGTTGTTGAAATTAATTTAGCTGATTACGAACAAATGGCAAATTGGGTAGCGACAATTATTGAAACGTTGTTAGACGATGTTAAAAATAAAAAAATCTGGCTTCCTAATCCTTCAGATATGTTTGATCCTAACCCAGTCCAAACATTGGCAGAGGCAATCAAAAGATTTGACAAATGATTGTAAAGTATAAAGATAAAGCTATAAGCACTAAAAAACTTTCTCAGTTAAGTTTTCCTGATGTTTATAGCTATTTTTATAAAGATACGTTTAAGTTTTTAGTGGAATGTGTTTGTTTATTGGTAGCGGATAACGTATTGAAATATCGTAAAAAAGCACCTACGGAAATCGGCGTTATAGAAAACAGGCTTCTAATAAGCCATATTTCTCAAATTATAAAAATTGAAAGGCTATTAAACGAAACGATTTATTACCATTACCAGTTTAATCATGCTAAAAAGAATGGAGGGGAATTATCCCCAAGAGTAAAAGCATTTTTATTCACCAAAAAAGATTTACAAAAAAAATACCCCCCTCGTGAAGTTATAGCTTTAATTAGGACAAAAGGGGTTAATTGACAATCTTAATTTCTTAAATTATCTTTATAAAATATATGTTCTTTGAAAAAGAAATTTTACAAATAACTAAAGAATTAAATGAAAAAAAGCTGGAAAGAGAAAGTTTGATCAAGCTAGCTGTTAAAAAAATCAATAAAAAAAATCTAAAATTTTTGCTGAATAAATTAAATGTTCAAGATGGTTTAGCTCCTTTAACGTTTAGCTCAAAAGACAAATCGTATTTAGATTTAGAAATATTAAGGCAATCTCAACTTAATAATTCCCCCTCATTAATATTAAAATTATGGGGGGATTTTTTAAGGGTAATTGGTTTAAAGTATATTGAGGTTAGTTTGAATAGCTTATTTATTGTTTATATAATATTATATTTTAATAATCGCCCTCTTGACAACTTCTAATTCTTTAGATATATTCTTAATAAGGTTGATTTTTTATCTTCCTTAATCTATAATTATTTGCTTAACACCGCAGCGATTTTGTGAGGGTGAGGCTGGCAGACTAGTTGTTATAATTTTTACAGATGATTTAGATTAAAAAAATATAATGACTTGATGATAGTCTAAAAGTAGGTTGTAGTGATTGTAAGTTTCCTCTCTTTTTATAGGGAGGTTTTTTAATATTTAGATTTATATTTTTTATCTTGACAACTTTTTTAAAATATTTTATAGTTTATACATATGAAAACAATAACATTCAAATCAGCTAAAGACTTGGTTAATTATTGCAAAAAAAACAATATATTAGTTGGTCAAGTATGGGTAGAAACCAACCCAAAAGGGGAAGGAAGTAGGGCTTTGCTTTGGTTTTGTGTCCAGGATTATGATTTAAGTACACATTTCCCAGGCCAATGCGATATTGACAATATTGACTATGCCTGGGTAGATTATTGGCACGATACATACAAAGGTTCATTTGAGCTAGTAATCCCATATACTCAGTTTACAAAACCTGAAGTTTACAAAGTAGGTGATTATGTTGAGGTGTTGGAAAGTGTAAAAGAGATTGGATCAGGTTATTACGATGCATATGAAATTGGGGGGAAATATAAAATTGAGGCAGCATATGATACTGGACAAGGCGTTTATTATGCGTGTCAGGGTGCCAGCTATTACATACCATTCTATGCCGTCAAAAAAGTAGAAGCCCCAATAAAAGAAATGAGGATAGAAGATATCCAAAAAGAACTAGGCTATAAAATTAAAATAATTGAATAACTTAAA